>Ga0315331_10000326_pt1 | contig 31671 bp, 24 predicted proteins | sample M160m34915metaG_FD_203456 | JGI IMG/M metagenome (GOLD analysis project Ga0315331, IMG submission 203456) | Ammonia-oxidizing marine archaeal communities from Monterey Bay, California, United States - M1 60m 34915 | ecosystem: Environmental > Aquatic > Marine > Intertidal zone | place: USA...
ATTTCCGGCCAGAGAGCATTGTTCTCAATCTTGGCAGGGTCACGTCCGGCCGCAGTGGCTTCGTCCCGACTCTTCAGCTCCCACGCCACGACCAGAACATTGCCATCGGGCATCGGTTCAATGTCGTGATGTGAAAGCTTGTGGTCGTCAGCGACCACGTAATCCCAGAGAAGTTCGCCGTCCCAGCTGAATCGTTGAATGCCGCCGGCGGGGCCGCCAGGTATATTGAATGTCTTGCTGGGTATCTTCGCCGTGCGCAGCAAACTTCCATCTTCCAGCAGATAGGCGGCCTGGCTCGGCTTGCGCTCGGTCGTCCACGAATGCACAACATTTCCGTCGAGATCGATCAGGAAAGTACTCTGTCCGCCGAAAGGAGCAATCAATGTATAGCCAGGGCAGGCCTGCGGTGACTTCAGCAGAACGCCACGTTTTTCGTTCTGAGCGCAGACTACGACACCGATAAAGAAAAAGAGTAGCGGAATCAGCACGGTGAAGCGTTGACAGAAATGTGCGGGCCTCGTCATTGTCAACTCCAGTGACTCGAACGATGAATCAAACGGTGCCTGCTGACGATAACGGACGGGCCGCGGCACTGCCAAGCAGAAGACGAGAATTTCAGATAGTAGCGTATTTGAGCTTGAAAACCCGATATTGAGTGACTTTGTGTTCTCAACGTATGATGTTCTCGAACTGCTGACTGTATTCCGCGACGTTCTTCTCGGGTCGCGATGTTTCCCCCAATTCGCCACGGATGGCCATAATGGATCCTGAATATCACGCCGAGTTCCTGGAGAGAATCGGGCACACAATCAAAGAACATCAGGGAACGCTGTGGTTTGACGCGTTTTCGCGGGCCTGGACGACAATTCCATACGATGCGACGGTTGATTCGGCCACATTCGACGCATCTCAGGTTCTGGGTGACGACGGCCTGATGGCTCGGTATTCGTGTTCTCTGGAAACGGGAGTCTCCAGTTTTCAGCAGGTTGTCACTGATAAAAACTACGGCATGCCGACGCTCATCAACAAGGCACGTAACAAAACACGGCAGGGGCTGCGCAACTGTACCGCAGGTGAGATTGACCCACTTGAACTGGGCGAAGCAGGCGTACAGCTGCACGCTGATACGTTGATTCGTCAGGGACGAAAATTGCCGAACGATTTCGCTACGTACTGGAAAAATTACTTCCAGGTGGCTGCAGCGTCTCCTGCGGTGACTGCCTGGGCGGCACGGCATGAGGGCGAACTGGCCGCATACCTGTTTTCGTTTCGGGCAGGTTCAAGAGAATATATTTCAATCGTTCGTTCCAGCGCGGAAAAGCTGAGGTACCGTCCGAATAACGCGATGCTGTTCACCTTTCTGGAGTGGGCTATGGCACGCGATGAAATCAGTGAGGTCTCCATCGGACTGCAGTCACTGCAGGCTGGTGGAGAATCACTTGATCTGTTCAAACGAGGGCTCGGATTTCAGGAACGGCCTATTGGGCAGCGAATTGAGCTGCGTCGCAGTCTGAAAGCTGCGATTCCACGTCCGGTCGCCTCCATCGCAGCTGCGACACTGAAGTACCTGCCTGGCGGTGAGAAGCAGGCCCGGCTGACGGGGGCACTCAAGTGGTATGCATCGCAGCCGGAAATTCGACGTGCTGCGTAGTAGTCGCTGCGCGATTTACCTGCTGAAACGTATGTTCCACAATCTGAATCGCAAGTTCTCAGTCCGGAATTCAGGGTGTGTCGGTTGACCGTTACGCGTCGTTCACCATCATCCTGAGATGAACGAGCCTCCGAACCAACTGGTTGTCTTTACGGATCTTGACGGCTGTCTGCTGAACAAAGTCGACTACGACTGGTCGGCGGCTGAGCCTGTGCTGAGGCGTCTTGAGCAATTGAGTGTGCCGGTCGTGCTGAGTTCCAGCAAGACCGTCGCCGAAATGTCAGAACTGCGTCGGGAACTGTGTCTGCCTGAAGCGCCATTCATTTCTGAAAATGGTGGCGTCATTCAATGGTCGAAGTGGCTTCTGTCAAGCAATGAAGCATCGTCGGTACCAGCCGAGCGTGTTGCAGCCACAACGAAGCGTTCGACTGTACTTGACGTGCTGACCGAACTAAAGAATCAATTTCAGTTCCGTTCGTTCGTCGATCTGGGCGTTGAAGGCGTGATGGCAAACACCGATTTGCCTCGCGAAAAAGCCGAACTAGCGTGTCAGCGGCACAGTACCGAACCACTGCTGTGGGAAGACACAGATGACAACATTCGCCTTTTTCTAAGGATATTGACGGAACGAGGACTGACTCTGACAAAGGGGGGGCGGTTCTGGCATGTTGCCGGGAACGCGACCAAAGGACATGCCATGCACCAGGTGGCGGACAGATATCGTGACAGAATGTCAGGTGAAATCACAACGGCCGCCATCGGTGACAGTCCCATTGACCAGAGCATGCTGGACATCGCTGACTATCCGATCGGCATTCCGGCGGTCGATGGACAGTTGAATGTTGAGGTCGACCCACATCGGGGAATTGTGGCGTCACAGGACGGGGCAGCCGGTTGGGCGGAAACCGTCAGGCAGCTGCTGCTCCGATTGGGCATCGAAGATGTAAATTAATAGAATGTCGTCGCAGGTCCGCAGGAAATGAGGCAGTCGTCAATAGCCCGGACGGCCCTTGGTACCGTCGGTGCTGTACGCTGTCGATTCCCTGCCACTTTCCTGAATTTCAACGGCGTTTCTCAAGACGAAAGCTGCGAATCAATGGCGGATTTTGCTCAGAACGGAATCATCGGCACACTGCACAATCTACGGAACCGGTCCACCGAAGAACTGGAAGCGGAACTGGTGGGATTCTCGCAGGACACCCCCATGTCGCTGCTTTTGCCGTGTCTCTATTCGGAGTTGGAAGGTCCGGCGATGGGGCCGATTGTCGAGGAATTGGCGAAGATTCCTTATCTCTCGGAGATCATCATCGGCCTTGATCGGGCGAATGAAAGCCAGTTTCAGGCTGCCCGTCGTTTCTTCGAAAAACTACCCCAGAACTACGTGGTGCTGTGGAACGATGGCACGCGACTACGGCATGTTGATGCTGCATTGCAGTCGGAGGGGTTGGCTCCGACAGAACCAGGCAAGGGCCGCAATGTCTGGTACTGTCTCGGTTACTTTCTGGCATCCGGAAAATCAAAAGCCGTCGCTCTGCACGACTGTGACATTCTGACCTATGACCGGTCCATGCCGGCTCGTCTGCTGTATCCGTTGGCACATCCATCGTTTCATTACCAGTTCTGTAAGGGGTACTACTACCGAGCCGCCAGCGGAAAGCTTAACGGACGTGTCTATCGTCTGCTGGTGATCCCATTGCTGGTCGCTTTGAAGCAGGTCCTGGGGCACAATGACTATCTGGACTACATGAGCAGCTTTCGCTACTCGCTGGCCGGCGAATTTTCCATGCGTTCGGAGGTGGTTTCGTCTCTGAGATTTCCCAGCGACTGGGGGCTGGAAATCGGGACTCTGTCTGAGATGTATCGGAACTGCAGCCTGAACCGAATCTGTCAGGTGGACATCGCGGACAGCTATGATCACAAGCATCAGCCGGTATCAGAAGAGAATCGTTCAGGCGGTCTGCATCGGATGGCTCATGACATCAGCAAAGCACTGTTTCGCAAGCTGTCCGTGGAGGGCGTTGTAATCACCTCCGAAATGCTCAGGACGCTTAAGGCGTGTTATTACCGGACTGCTCTGGATGTGGTTGACCACTACAACAACGACGCCGTGATGAGCGGACTGGTGCTGGATCGTCATCAGGAAGAAGCGACCGTGGAGCTGTTCAGTCGAGTCGTGCTGGCGGCCGGTGACGAGTTTCTCAATCGTCCTGACGAGTCTCCCTTCATTCACAACTGGTCGCGAGTCGTCAGCGCAGTTCCGGATGTGTTCGACCGAATTCTGGGAGCTGTGGAAGCGGACAATGCGTCAAGATGAGGTAGCTGTATCGCAAGCGTTGTTCGGTCAAAGTCCGGCGACCTGGAAGCCGCTTCGAGCCTTTGTTTTGAGCAGGGCGTTGGCTTCCGGCAGGTTTGTGACGCTCAGGGTCTCGGCATTCCATGACAGTTTTCGGCCTGGAAAGCGGTTAGCAACGACTCCCAAAAGCAGGGCTTCTGTCAGGCGCCCGGCGTAACCGAAGGGGGAACTGGTTTTTCCGGTTCCCATACATGCATCGACCCACTGATGATAGTGATTGCGCGGACCAAGCTCCGGACGACTGGTCTCTCTAAACTTGTCCTCGGGGAACAGCCGGGGCTCGGACGAGTGTGGCAGCAGCATTGTACCTGCTTCACCAACGAAGAGCGAACCCTGACGGGGCAGCTTGACTGCCTCAGGCACACCAAGGCCGTTTGTCGAAGGCGGCACGTTGGTGCCGTCGTACCATGTCCAGCGCATTGTATCGGTGGTGTACGGTGTACCGGGAAATTCGTACTCGACGATGTTGTTTTCGGGGTGGCCCACACCGGTTGGTTTCCGGCACGTTGTCCGGACCCATGTCGGAAACGTTAACGCGAGAGCCCGATATGGTGTGTCGAAAATGTGAACGCCCATGTCTCCCAGCGTTCCGGTTCCGAAGTCGATCTGTTTTCGCCATGTTCCCTGGTGATAGATCCCTTTCTTATAGGGACGCATGGCAGCCGTGCCGATCCACAGGTCCCAGTCGAGATTCTGAGGGATTTCGTCGAAGCTTGTGAATGCCGGGCCGTCGTAGCCCCAGTTCTTGTATGACCATGCCAGGACCTTACTGACCTTTCCAATAACGCCGCTTTGAATCATCTGAGTCGCGCGGCGGTACGGCAGTCCGGCACTAGCCTGAATGCCCATCTGAGTGACCAGCCCTTTCTCCCGGGCGACCAGTCGTAATTGCCGAGCCTCGAAGACCTCATGTGTCAGCGGCTTCTGACAGTAGACCGGCTTGCTGTGATTCAGAGAGGTCATTGCCGCCGGAGCGTGTGTATGGTCGGGCGTGGAAACCACCACCGCATCAATCGTGTCTCCCATGGCGGAGATCATCTGGCGATAATCCCGGAACGTGCGAGCCTTCGGAAACGTCGCAGCCGCCGCCTTCAGAATGTTTGCATCCACATCGCACAATGCAGCAACTTCGACTGCTCCATGGGAAGAAACCGACTTCAGATCAGCTCCCCCCATTCCACCGACTCCAACATGAGCGGTTCTGAGTCGCGCATTCGGCGAGTAAGCTCGCAGCGGCGCGGGTCGGATACTTGCGGCTGCGAGTGCGGCAGACGTTTTGACAAACTGACGTCGCTGGATTGTTCGGCTCATGGAGTGTTCCCGATTGACGAAAAAATGATGCTTGAAGCTGTTACGTGAGAATTCGGCGAGATTAACTCTGACTTCAGCGACTGACATTGTGTGGCAGTTTGGCCACGAACACATGACATCTCCCTATGAACCGTCATTATTAGTCGACGTCCTTTGCTGTTGTCGCAGCTTGTCGACCCACACGCGAAACTGAATTTCGTAGCCTCGTGAGACGGGTTCGTAGTACTGTTTCGGTACGCCCAGATAATCCTGTTCGACCCATCCGTCGTCAGAATCATGCGCGTATTGGTAACCCACGCCGTGTCCCAGTTTTTCCGCACCCTTGTAATGGCCGTCACGCAAATGCATTGGCACAGGCAACACGGAATTGGTGCGGACGTCCTGCAATGCCGCGTCGATCGCTTTGTACGCAGCATTCGACTTCGGTGCACAGGCAAGGTAGGTGGTCGCCTGAGCCAGATTGATGCGACATTCGGGCATACCGATAGTTTCAGTGGCCTGATAAGCGGCTGTCGCGACTAACAGCCCCTGGGGATCCGCATTGCCGATATCTTCTGACGCAGAAATCACCAGTCGTCGGGCAATGAAACGCGGGTCTTCACCGGATTCCAGCATGCGGGCTAGCCAGTACAGTGACGCGTCCGGGTCGCTGCCGCGAATACTCTTGATAAAGGCACTGGCCACATCGTAATGATCGTCTCCGTTCGGGTCGAAACGAATTACCCGCTTCTGCAGTGACTCCTGAGCCACGGTGCGGTCGACGTTCTTTGTTGTGGTGGCCACTGAGAGCACTGCGATCTCCAGAGCCATCAAGGCGCGCCGAGCGTCGCCATCTGACAGAGTTGCTATCAGCTCCAGCGCATCGTCGTCGATGCTTACGCTGAGATTTCCAAGTCCGCGTTCCGAATCCTGCAGGGCTGCGTTCATCAGTTGCAGCAGGTCAGTTGTATCCAGTTCGCGGAATTCGAAGATCTGACTGCGACTGATCAGCGGTGCGACCAGCGAGAAAAACGGATTGGCGGTTGTCGCCCCAATCAAAGAAATTGTTCCGGACTCGACGTCCGGCAGCAGAATGTCCTGCTGGCTTCTGCTGAAGCGGTGGAGTTCGTCGATGAACACCACGGTCTGAGTTCCGTCTGCGCTCAGCGCATTCTCAGCTTCTGACAGAAGTTCGCGAACGTCTTTGACTCCGGCACCAGTCGCATTCAGGCGGCGAAAGCGACGTTTCGTGTGTCTGGCAATCAGCTCAGCCAGAGAAGTCTTGCCAATTCCAGGCGGACCAAAAAAGATGACTGATCCGATCCGATCCGCGTCCAGCATCCGCCGCAGTAATTTTCCTTCGCCAAGGATGTGTTGTTGCCCGCAGAATTCGTCAAGACGGCGAGGTCGCATTCGCGCTGCCAGCGGACGAGCTTTATTGCGATTCGTTTCTTCTTCGGCGGCAAACAGATTCATGGCATCCTGCAGATGGAGTTGAAGTCGAAAATCGTGGGATTATATGTGTTGTAAGCCACACGGACCGCAAATTCGTCAGGGAACGCGCGCGACGCATACAGATTCCTGAGGTAGAATGGCTCAAATCCCGATCATACTGAAGTGAAGAACTGCATTTTGTTCGCGACTCAGCATGATCTGCTGCAGAATGACGGCATTGCATTTCTGCCCGTCGTGCAGAGATTCCACGATTTAGCACCACGAAATAACCGAGGTGACTCAGACATGGTGGCCGTGCTACAGCCAGTCGGTGAGGGAAAGCTGATTGCTATCGATCGCGCCGTGGTTCTCATTGGTCGCGGGGCCGACTGCGATGCTGTCATTACACAGAGCCCTAAGATCTCGCGACGACACTGCTGCATGGTCCAGGTCGACGAAACGTATTTTGTCAGAGATCTTGGCAGCATGAACGGCGTCTGGCTGAATGGTGAACGCGTCAACAGAGAATCATTGATCCAAATCGGTGATCGCGTGGCGATAGGCGATGTTGAATTCTTGTTTCACCCCAACGCTCGAATTGAAACAAAGAAGTCTGTTGCCCCCGTGCCGGATCAAAACTCACCTCCACCAGTTGTTCAGGTTGCTGGCAGCGAACAGTTTCATCAGTCTCAGCCCGAACAGGACATCGAAAGCAAAAGCGTTCCGAAGAGTGGGGCGGGCGACGTTCCCAACGTCGACGTCATGGACGACGTGATTTTGTTGAAGGACGAGGCTGACCCAACGATTAAGGAAACGAACGAACTTGAAGTCATTGATGAGCCGCTTCTTGATCTGGACTCCGGTGACGACGACCGTGATTCCGAAGAGATGATTAGATTTGACGATGAGTAGTGTTTTGGCGGCGGTCGGCTGATCCACGTCGGAACAGCAGGTGTTTGCCCCATGGTACGGTGTTCCGCGCTGCCCGGTCTGGGTTTGTTCTGGTTGGAATCAGCCTGATGGGACTGGTACACATCGCGGCAAATCTTGTTCTATGCACGCATGGCTCGGGTGCGCTGGCGGGCCGGCGAATTCCGTTCTAATTGATAAGACTGTCGAGACCGCCGATTCCGATCTGCTCGCGATTAAGCAACGGTTCGCCGTAGCGTTTTCCAATGGACCAGCCCCAGTACCGAGCGCGGTCACGAATGTCGTCAAGGACCGTTGGATGTTCGGTGGAGCGCCCTTCGATCAGTTGACTTCGATATGCTGCGACCGCATCCATCTTCATGTCAATGTGAGCGGAAATGTCCACAACGACTGAGGCTGCCGGGTGAATTCTGAGATGAATGCTGAAATAGTGCAGTAGTGCAGGTGGCCAGAAAGGGACTCCCTCCAGGTCGGACCGACTGAGTTTCGACCAGAATCGAGCGTCGTCGCACAGACTGCTGGCGGCGACATGATCCGGGTGAGCGTCCTGCCAGTACGGAGCCAGGACGATTCGTGGTCGTGTCGATCGAAATACTTCTGCGAGCTTTCGCCGGGCCTCCAGTGTTGGCTGCAGGCTTCGGTTGGGCAGATACAGATTGTGTCGCCATGTCAGGCCAAGGATTTCTGTTGCCCGTTTCGTTTCCTCGCGGCGCAACTCCGGCGTGCCGTGCGGTGTCGGTTCTCCGCTTGTCAGCTCAAGTACTCCGACCCGTAATTTCTGCGACAATGACAGGCATACTGTACCACCCACGCTGATTTCAGCATCGTCCGGGTGCGGCGCCACAACAAGGATGTCGAGCGGTTCCATTCAAAAACTCCTCTGGGCGCGGTTTTCAGAATGTGACAATATGAGGTTCCTCTCTCTCATGCCAACACGGCTGTTTTGATCGTCCGACCCGCAGCCCACCTGCGGGCTGATGGCCGATTACCTCTGCGAGTTTGTTATGAAACGCTCGACTTGTCTGTACATCGTGGCAGTTTTGTCCCTCACGTCAACTGGCTGCACCATGCTGAACGCAGGACGCGATGCTGTTTCGCAGTCGGTGAGAATGTTCAAACCGAATCCGTATGACGGTCCGGTCGAGATGGATTCAGAAACAGACGAATGGGACTTCGTGGGAAAAGAGGGGCGGGCTGATCAGGAACGCGAACGCGATCCGGACCGATGGTGGCAGAATCTGATGATGTCACAGGAAGCACGCAATATTGAGCGAAATCTGGGGATTGACTAAAGCTCTTATCGCCAACGTGTTGTGACTTTGACTCACGTTCCGCTGCAGGTCTCTTGTCGAAAACGCAACAACTCCGTGCGATTCAGCGTGGCAGAGCCGTTGTGGCTGGCTACGACCAGCCACAGGAATCGGCAGCAACCGCCGTGCGACAGGCGTGTTCGGCAAAGACCTATGGACACGATTTTGCCAATCGACTAAATCTCACGCAGTTCATGCTGATCGGCCTCACCAATCGGCACGAAACCTGTCACGCTCCCCTCACGTTCTCCCCACTCTTTACCTGCTACGTGCGGTCCCGCGACTGCATAAATAGGTTTCTTCGGCGTCGATTTCTTCCGATAGAACATTGGCCCGAATCCGGAGTCTCGTTATGTCATTCCCGCAGAATCACGTCAGAAACGTGGCCATCCGGCTACTCCTTATCGGACTGATTGGCCTGCCTGGCTGTATGCACCCGGGCATGTACTACGGAAGACCTTATGGTCAGCCGATGATGTACGCACCACCTCAGTCGCTGAATCCTGCGTCTCCCGGGGTACTACAGATTCCGGAATCGGATGCTCCGCCGTATGATCCGCAAACTTACGATCAGGATCCCAACGACGATTTCAACCGGCCTTCGCAAAACGGACAGTTTTTTCAGGAGGACGACGAAGATGCTGTCCCCAGCCCCCGCGACCCCGGCAATTTTGACGAACTGGGAGTCCCGACAACTCGGATTTCGGACCCCACACGAAATACCGTGGCTCGACCGTCTTCGATTCAGCCTGTTGGCGGTCGACATGTGGAATATGGATTTGATACGGCCAACTATCGTTGGTTGAGAGGAGTCCTTCGCTATGATGCCGAGAGTCGCCTCTGGACCATCACATATAGCGTGGCTGGCAATGACCAGTTCGGTGGCGATCTCGGGCTGGCTGTGACATCACAGCAGCTTGGCAGTCTGACTGACGGCGATCCCGTGGACGTCAGTGGTCTGCTTGACAGTTCCGCCACGGATTCCCGTGGTCGTGCCCTTTACCGAGTTGATTCGATTCGCAAGATGGCTGTTCGTGTCGCAATGTGACGCACGTGCCGGCCTGCGACATCGACAGCAGGGAACGTGTTGAAGATGTCCGAAACCCAGGCCAGCGTTACACCACCACCGCCCCAGCTTCATCAAGCGGCTTCGTCCGAGGCGTCGTCGCAGCTTTGGTTTGCGTGCTGCTGCATCGCCCTGCCAGTCCTGTGGGGCGTCGTTGTCCATTTGATTTTCAGACGGCTCAGAAAAGAAGGCCAGCCGGAACGCGAACAGCAAGCCGGCTGGCCTGATTACCAGATTTAAACGTCTACTTCACCTTGATGGCGTAAAGACGTGAACGGTCAGACACGAACATCGTACCGTTGGCGATCGTTGGCGTACTGTAGATGGACGAGTTAAAGGTTTTTGTCTCGATTTGCTCCAGCTTATCGCCTGCTTTCAGGATGACCATCTCACCGTCTTCGTCACCGAGTAGAACTCGGCCGTCCACAACCATAGGAGATCCCCATACAGCTGCAAAAGTGTCGTAGACCCATTTCTTTTCTCCGGTCTTGAAATCGATGCAGTGCAGAAAACCACTGAGATCCGGTGCGTAAACAAAACCATCTGCCACGGCGACTGTGGAAATTGTGCGACGATACAGCAGCCCGTTTTTTTCACCAGTGATGCTGCCATCCGCGTCGACGCCGCCAACATGCCAGATCTGTCCGCTGTTGTCGTTGTCTTTATAGCCGTCACCATCGGCAACCTGAGGACTGATGTCGCCCTTCTTAGTGGCGTCAATTCGGTACAGATGGCCAACGCCTTCACCGTGTTCCGGGTCCTGTCCGACAGACAGCAGTACACTGTTGTCGACGAAGACAGGTGTGGAGATGATGGCATTACGCGTACCGCGACCGCCGAGTTCCCAGGTAGATTCCTTGGGATTCAGATCAAACCACCAGACCAGTTCTCCCGTGGCGACGTCGTAGGAATACAGGACTCCGTCGCCTCCCGGCATAAAGGCCTGCATCCTGCCGTCGATTTCACCCAGTGCTGGTGAGCCCCACTGCCCGTGCAGAATGTTGTCGAACGGTGCTGGTGCTTTTGAATCCAGTGCCGGCGAGTCGTCTTCCCAGACCAGTTCGCCGGTATTCTTGTTGACGGCGATAAAGCACGGTGCCCGCGGTGACGGTACTTCCAGGTGAGCTTCGTCGACTCCGTTGGATGTCAGCAGCATGATCAGATCGCCGTCGATCACTGGCGAACTGGTGGCGAGGTTGTGCGGGAAGACGCCAAGTTCTTCGATCATATCCAGTGACCAGATAATGTCGGCATCCAGCTCTTCTGCGTCAGTTTCGTCTTTGTACGGACCATCGTTCTCTCCATCGTGGAACCCTTCGACATCGATGCACATCAACTCGCAGCGATTCGTGGCAACGTACAAGCGTCCGTTCTCGATACACGGAGTCGAGCAGATTCCCTGCTCGGGCCAGTCGTTAACGCGCCCCTGCGGAAGTTTTTCTCGCGTCAGTTGCCAGAGAAATTTGCCGTCAGCTTCATTAAAGCAAAGGATGCACCCACGGTCTCCCTTGTGCTTTTCCCGGTACTCACCGCCATTATTTGTGCCGACAAAGACCTTGCCGCCTGCCACGATGGGATTGCCGTAGGTCTGTGAACCCAGCGCGGCCGTCCAGACGACATTTGTGCCTTCCTCGGCATCGAAGTCCAGGGTGATACCCGTTGTCGCGTTGACCATATTGCGAGAAGGGGTTCCACCCCACATCGCCCAGTCACCTGCTGTGATCCCGTCAGTGGCAGCGGGTTTTGTTTCGACAGACGCCTGAGGCTTTTCCTCTTTCGCGGGTTCTGATTCAGGTGCCGGCTTTTCCTCTTTCGCGGGTCCCGGGGCAGGATCTGATTTTTCTTCGTCCGTCGTCGGTGCGTCAGCAGGTATTGTTTCAGTACTTTCCGGTTCAGGTGTCGACGTTGGAGCACCACCTCCGACGCCACTTCCGGCTTCCGGAACAGATGTCGGCGTGACCGGGGCTGAGGTGGGCTGACTATCGTTGCAGCCAACGACAAACAACATTGTCAGCATCAGCGTTTTGAAGCAGTGAATCTTCATCAAATCTTTTCCTGGAATTCTGGATTCAAAAAATGAACGGGTGGTCAGGCCAGAGGTCAAATCCTGCTGACTAACATCGACACGCCCCTTGAAAATGCAGGCACTGCAGATCTCAGCTATGACGGTCGCCTACTCTGTAACCATTACATTGTCAAAGTAGCCGTCTGCCAGTGTGTACATGTAGAGTCCCGGGGCGCCCTCCGAATTGGGGTGAGGATCAATGGCTTCGAGCGTCCATTCCTCTGGTTCTTCAGTATCTCGCTCCCAGACTTTGCCCATTACATGCGCGCCGTCTTCTTCAATCCTGACGGTGGCTTTGACGGTGTACCAAGTATCCGGATTCGACCGAAATCTGACTTCCTTAGCCATTCTGAGATGCGGTGCCCATGTCTGGATACCAAACTTGCCGGTGTTGCCTTTAAGGATCACATTGTACCGCTGAACGGTGACTCCCATGTTTGGCAGCTTGCGTTTCTGCTCTGTCATGTAAACGTCTGTCTGAACGGTGTAGCCTTTCATTTCCGGCAGGCCCAGCCAGAAGTACGTACTTGGGCGTCCTTTGCCGGGCGACCGTTTCAGGGCCATGGTGCCTTCGAAATCGGTCGGCTGCAGCTTCAGGAACGAGTTAATCCACGTTGCGGGCACCTGCTTAGGCTTATATCCCTCGAAGTCCCACTTCCACGGCAGAGGTGGATACGTGCGGACTCGGGCGAAGGCAGTTGCATCACCAAGTTTTGCGGTCAATTCTCCACCCTGTTCCGGGGCATCGGCCGCGACAGTCAGCGTGTTACCATCCAGAGTGACTCCTGACCATCCTTCGCCGAGAGTGAGGTCCGCTTCAACTTCACCGATCAACTGCCCCAGCCTGTTGTAGCCAACGACCTTGTACTCGATGTCTCCGCCACCGACGACGCGGTCTTCGAACGGGTGAATCTGAATGCTGGTAACATCTGTTCCGCCGTCGCCTTCCTTCAACTCAGGAATTTCAACAGGTGCAGATTTTCCGGCGTTTTCATTGCCGATACAGATTGTACGGTCTCGGGTGACGAAGAAAACGCGTCCGTCAGAGATGGCCGGTGTACCATAAATTTCATCGTCACCTTTGCCGTTGGCTGCGTGCAGCTTTACGTGAGACAGCGATTCGCATTTTTCGCGGCTGGGTTTCAGAATATGGATGTTGCCATTCACTTCCATGGCATACAGCTTGCCGTCGGCCCAGACAGGAGATCCTTTGCCGACCGTCCCGAGGCTGTAATCCCAGAGTTCCTCGCCCGATTGACTGTCGAAGGCGTGCAGCTTGCCGGTATCAGCAATGACGTACAGAACACCGTCCTTGACAACCAGCGCTGTGTAACCGGCTTTGATTCCGTCGATTCGCCAGACACTGTTCGAATCGGTGATGTCACCTTTGCCACGAGCGTCGATGCACTGGATTCGGCCAAATTCGAGGTTGTCGATATTGTCTTCGCCATGAGAGATGAAGACGTGATTTCCGTCAATGACGGGTGTCGCATTCAGGCCTCGTTTCGACATGCGAAAGGACCACACGTGCGCGCCCGTGCGAGCGTTAATGGCATGAATACCGCCGTCCGCTCCCCCGCCAATCAGCAGACGCTGACCTTCGATGATGGAGATCGTGGGATTAGAATAGTTTGTGTCGAACGGGCCACCACCAACCGGCGATGTCCACAGCAGTTCACCGGTCTTCTTGTCGAAGCAGTAGTAAGTCATCTTGGGCGGCGGCGCTTTGGTGCGTCCCCAGTTTAATCCGAAGAAGCCGACGATGATGCGGTCTTCGTCGACAATGGGCGTTTGAGTTCGCCCGCCGTAGCCGGAAATCTTGCCGTATTCCTCAAACAGCGACTTTTCCCAGACAACGTTTCCATCGGTGTCGTAGCAGCGGAACAGACCGCTGACCGAGTGCATGTAGACGTAGCCGGTTTCGGAGTCTCCCGTCATGGCGGCCCATCCCACACGCGGAGCAGGAATGTCTGTCTGGAAAACGTTGAATGCCTTCTTCCAAAGTACGTCACCGGTGGCCGCATCTCGACAGACAACCTGTTCCTGAGCATCAATCAGCTCTTTGCTGCCGGTACTGACGTCATGTCCGGTTCGGCATTGCAGATAGATTCGTCCGTTCAGGACAATCGGTGCCGCTCGGCCACCAATGGGCGATTCCCACAGCACGTTCTTACCCGACGTCAGATCCCACGTTTCCACCAAGCCGGTTTCTCGCGAAATTCCGTTGTGTTCCGGGCCACGCCATGATGTCCAGTCAGCGCCTACGACGGTACTCGCCGTGCCTGCGACGGTCAGTGAAAACAGAAGAAAGCTTCGCATTCTGTTTGTTCCTCGATACAGATCTGAATGCCGATTCAGCAGAAAGAACGATTGTCTGCGACGGCGTATGGAAGGTGGGAAATTCGACTGGCGCGAGCCGCTCGGGCAAACTGTCCTGAGCTACCGCTCTTTGTGTGCAGGCCAACATTTTCCTTAGCCGAAGTTTCATGCTGGCTGGAGGATTTCAGAGCGACCCCCAATATTCGTGCGTTGCTGACAGTAATTCAACTGCTTTGGGTACGATTTGGTCCACTCAACAGGAATAACGGCCCCGGGATCTCTGTCAGACGGTCTCCGCTGAATCCAGACCGCAGTGTATTGGAGTCATCAGTGAATGCAATCAACAGGGGAGGTATTGCCCGCTTCCGGCGGGGTCATGACTTTTGGTTGGACTGGATTTCGGACTTGATTGTTGAAAATGTGGTGGGAGAAAGCGACGCGATCTTCCACGTGTTATTGTCACACGACAGCACAATTTCTCCAGAGAATCTCATCTGTCGTTCGTGAATATGTCCCCAGTGATAGACGCTTCCATTCACAAGCCAGGTGCAGTCGACATACACATTACGCGGTGTTGACATCTGTTCGTCTGCGGCGATACTCAAAACGCTTGTTTTTGTAAAGTTGATCAGTACACCATCTGTCTGGTCAGTATGCAGGCACTGCACCGTACTGAGGTAGATCTGTTCGGCCAGATCTTCGTCTAACGCGGTGGAAAGCCCTTCTGCCAATGCGTCGGTATCGCCCCCTGCGATCGCACGGTAGACATTTGACAGCAGTTGCTCGACAAGATGCCCTGCTCTTTTATGGTCGACATGATGCACAGCGTCCGGGGCAACGAACAGCAGCACCACGCTCAGTACCAGTGCTGCCCCGCAGCCATACGAAACAGTCGGGTGCGACCGCTTCGCAGATCCCGTCAGCCAGATGCCAAAGCCGATGGCTGTGCACACAAGGCAGCTAAGTAATCCCAGTCGACCGGGTCGACGGAGTGCAACGCGGACGGGGGAATTCATTGCGACTGCTGAAACCTGCAGTGCCGTGTCAGAGGCTGCAGGGGTTATGTTCAGATTTCGATCCCAGCGGAACCGCAATCCTGCCGCACCATTCTCGACGTTGCGATTACAGTCGACGATTTGGGTCTGACGCTCAGTTGCCGTGACGACGTCTACTGTCAGCTGGTTGAAGTGTCCGGGGGACTCAGCAAACATCAGTTCCACCGATTCAATGCGCTGCGTGGACGGAAAACGCACACGTGCTCCCACCCGGGTGCCGATGATGGGAACGGTTTCGTCCGCCTTGACCAGCGTATCCATGGCAGAAAAGGAATCTGCCGGGCTGCGAAAAAACTCAACCGCAACATCTGTCGGCGGAGCAGACTCATCATTCAAACGCAGTTTGCAGTGAGATTGCAGCCATGTTGCGATTTGCTGTCGGGCATCCTGCAACGTGGCCGGATCAAAGTGACCACCGTTGAAAGGTCCCGCGAGGAGCTTTCCGCGAAAATCAATGGCCTGCGGCCACGCTACGTCCAGCAGAAGCAATGGAGCCGTGAATTCGTGAATGATTTCGTTGGGGGCAACCACAATTCGGGAGGCTGAAATGTTGATGTCTGTAGAGCCGGTTGTTTCCCGGCGCGAACTTTCGGTTGCCAGGATGATCGTATGTGGTATTTCCGGAGCCAGGATCGCGTCAATTCGTCGGTTGGCCGGCTTGTGTTGAAGGTGCAGCCTGAGTTCACCTGGTTGAGTCAGATCACGGTGTGAGAAAGCATGTACGAACGACAGCCGGCGAAAGGCACCGTCTTGTGACTCTGCGGGCACGAATTGAAGTGTCCATGAAAGTTTCAACGATGCGTCGGTCGTGAGGTCGATCACTTCCGAATTCGGCTGCCATTCAGGAACAGACATCACCCGACCGATCAGTCGGCGACCGTCGGCATCAAAGATCTGCAACTGTTTCAGCAGAGTCCGGCCGTGTTGCGCGACGGCCCCGATGGACTGAGATCTGGACACCGTTGTCTGATTGGTGGACAATTCCGCCTGATGTCGCAGCACGTCGTCCAGAAATATGTTCAGTCGCACGTCGATGACGTCAGAGACTTTAACCCATGCATCCGTATGTGACACTGGATGGGCAATCGCCGTCAGCGCACAGCAACACCATGCGATAACAGGGGCGGCAGCAGGATGGTTAATTCGTGTTTTCACTGAATCTGCCGAGGACGGCTGGGGGAGCGCCGGCAAGAAACCGGAGGTCCGGCAATTCTACCGCACGGTCGCGTATGCGCCCTGAAAACAAGCATTCGCTGTCTGAGTTTGGGAATATTCCTTTTGCTTCCCGGTTCGGTGGTCGGTATTGCGACTGCGCACGAAAACAGGCGACATTTCTGCCGCCCGTATCACGCGCTTATTAAATACTGCACAATCCAGTCAGAGGATTATGCTTTTGGTGCACTTTCCGCAGGTGGAGCTGGTGCATCTTCTGCAGGCGGAGCTGGTGCATCTTCCGCAGCTGGAGCTTCTTCCGCCGGAGAAGGCTCAGAAGAGGCGCCACAACCAGCTGAACCGCAGGAATCACAGCTGCTGCTTTTCCTACAACGTACTTTCTTGCAACGTACTTTCTTGCAACGTACTTTCTTGCAGCACGACGTTTTTGTTTCGCAGTCAGCTTGCGAACAGCAGGTCGCCTCAACTGCCTTGCCGCAGGATGCAGTGCGGAAACAGCACCGTCGTTTAGCTTCCGCGGCGGGCGTCATCATCAACACAGCACCGATGGCAAGCAGAATTAGATGTCGCATTTAAGTTGTCCTTATTGTTGAACGAATATCAAAACCCCGGATTTTCCAACACCAATGTCAGAAGGCCGGTGCGAAGCAGGCACGTGTCTGCTCCGCCGAAATGCTAGTCAGCCACAACCTACCCTGAATAATTAAAATATTCCATCCAAAATGCCTGTAATGCCAGAATTTACTCGTCAGACGTTTTTTGAACAATATCTTTGGGTATTCGCTGGACAACTCCGTCTGCATCAACGCACGCAATCACCGAGTCGGCCTGACACAACAGCTGATTCTCACGCCACAATTCGTAGTGGTGTTCCAGTTTCGCGGGTGTCTGCCGGACGATCCGCGTTCGTACCGTCAGCAGGTCGTCATATCGGGCGGGACTCTTGAATTTCACGTCCACGCGCGCGACAACAAAGAACAGACCAAGCTCTTCCATTTTTCTGTAGTTGCCGCCCTGAGTGCGGAAGAGCTCAGTGCGACCGACCTCGAAATACGTTAAGTAGTTCGAATGATGCAGCAGTCCCATAGCGTCGGTTTCACTGTAACGGACCCTGATTTTGATGGAGTGTTCCTGAATATTTTCGGACAATAGTCCTGACCTTTGAAAGGAAGCAGACACCTTTGGACAACCGGTTGCTGATTTTTGTTTACGGCTCACTGAAGCGGGGGTTTGCGCTTGGCCGTTTACTTGCACAGCAGGAATTCGTTGCGACAGCGTCAACGCAGCCACTTTATCGTCTGTACGATTGCGGCTCTTATCCGGCCATGGTGACGGTGGCGGTCGATGGCCGATCTGTCAAGGGTGAAGTGTTCCGTGTTGACCAGGAATGCCTGTTAAAACTGGATGAAGCCGAGGGCGTGGAAGAGGGGCTGTACGTCCGTGATTCGGTGCATCTGTGTCCACCGTTTGATGCTTCCGGGGCGTTCGCCTGGTTCTATGCCGCACCAACGTCAGGACTTGTGGACTGTGGATCGGCATGGTCTGGTACAGATTGTTTCAGTTGAGTTAACATGCCCCACTGTTCTCGAAAGTTGGTATTTGCCGTTTGTCTTGTGGGGCTATGCTGGTATGGCATGATGGTCGTACATGAACTGGGCCATGTTGTTGGCGCGTGTGCGACGGGTGGCACCGTCACGAGAATTGTTTTGCATCCGCTTTCGATATCTCGAACGGATGTCTCGCCGAATCCGTCTCCGGCTATCGTGGTCTGGCTGGGGCCAGTTATGGGGGCACTTCTGCCCCTGTTGCTGCTGGCAATCGGGCAGCATTGCCGCGTTGAAAAGATATTGAGATTCTTTGCTGGCTTCTGTCTGATTGTAAATGGGGCATACATTTCGGTCGGTGCCCTGAACACTGTCGGTGACGCCGGTGAAATGCTGCGTTGTGGCGCCTCCACCTGGATGCTGATTGCATTCGGGGCAACAGCAATTTCAGGCGGGCTGATGATCTGGCATCGCCTGGGCTCAGTCACAGAATTTTTCGCTGCGGAATCTTCGGTGACACTGCGAATGGCAGTCGCGACGGTCATCTCTTTGTCTGCGATGGTATTACTGCTGGCAGAGCTCTCCCCGTCTGCTCAGTGACGAGTAACGTTCTGGAGTTGCTGCGTGTTGAGAGCCGGTCTTTGATACGTCAAAACGCCCCCATGGTCGGGGGTGAACGCATTTCCAGGTGGATTGCGGCGGCAGTACCTCACGCACAGGATGACTGTGGGTAACACAGGTTTTATCTCCTGTTTCGCCCGGCTTTCGGCGGTTCCTGCGGACATCCGTTTTACCGTCACCGGCGATTCCCGTGCTCGCGAATTGTCTGATCGGCAGGCCGTGCCGAACGATCAGGCAGCCACGTCGAATGGGAAAAAAATACCGAACACAATGCTTTTTGCCGTCTTGACGCTTATGGAAACGTCAGGTTATCAACCGCACTCGCACCATTCTTACGCGTCCATTTGGTCACGTTTACGGGATGGTGCGGTAGTGTTGCCGCGAGTCCTCCGGGATTCGTCAGATACGACCAAAACGTCAGTTACCTCAGTTTCACAGATAGCACGTCATTCGTTTGTGAATGGCGACCGACAGTGTGCAGAAATCACGACGATTCTGCTGTGCCTGTTTTAAGGAGAACGTCCAAGTGCATAAGGCCATTGGATTCATCGGGTGCGTTTCGGTGATGGCCGCTTCGCTGTATCTTTTCAGCGGCGGCGACCCTTCACGCGTTCTGTCAGCTCAAACCGAGTCTCCGGACAGTTTCGGATCGGTTGCAAGGCGTTTCATGAACGACGCCCGGCAGTCCGCCGAACAGGGGGACCTGCGTCAGGCTCGGAGGCTTGCCGAAACAGCGGCCTCATTGTCGGCCAGCTGGCAGCCCGGCGAACAGACACCTCAGAAGTTCCTCGCCGAACTGGATGAGAACGTCGGTCGGACTGACACCCCCTGGGATCTGGAACGCTCAGCAGCATGGCCCAGCGTTGATTCTGCAGAATCAGAAGCTGTGACAGCTGACAGCGACAATCCGTTCGGGGCAACAAACGGTACAGAACCGCTTCCCAAGGATGCCAGCATTGAACTGATCAACAAACATCACGCTCAGAAGCTGATGAGCGAGGCCCGAAAGGCACTGGCCGCCGGGAACACAGCGGTCGCCCGCACGCGAGCGATGCAGGCCAGAACGCTGAAGGTGTCCTGGGGACTATGGGACGAACGCCCCGATCACCTGCTGTCACAGATTGATCGTGCTGAAGGAACCACTACCTTTTTTGCAGACGCTGTTCCTGCCGCAGATGGAGCCGCAGACGGTGCGCCACAGCCTGCCGAGGAGAGTTATCAGCAGGCAAGTGCACTGATTGTACAGGCGCGAACAGCCATCGCCGCTGGCAGCCTGCAGGAAGCCAATGAACTGGTGAATCAGGCTGAAGCGTTGAACGCATCATACGGACTGTTTGAAGACAGTCCGCAGCTGGTCAGGAAAGATATTGCTAAGCTCACGCAGCCGGGCGTCGCTCCAACCAGCGTCTTTCAGGAAAATGATGCCGGTGGAGTGATCGTCTCCGCCGAGGAAAAAACTGCTCGTGGTCTCGTTGACGAGGCACGCAAGGACTTGCTGCAGGGCCGACTTGCCGCTGCACGTGATAAGGCAGAACAGGCTCAGGCTCTGAATGTTGCCTGGTCGCTGCTGGATGATCGGCCAGCGTTGGTCTTATCGGAAGTTAATCAGGTATTGGCCGGACAGGATTTCTCCTCACAGGCGGACTTCGGTTCGGTCACAGCGAGCGAACAGCCGTTTCCTCCACTGCAGGAAGACGCGACAACGGATCCGGCGTTCGAAGCGGTCGCCTCTGGTTTTACGGATTCTGAAGCTCGAGGACCCGTCGATGTGACGCCTAAGCAGGCCTCTAATCCATTCGCCGGAGAAAACGGATTTACTTCCTATGCCGACTCTGCCCGCCCGGAATCGCCTCCTGTTGTTCATCCCACAGGCAGGTCCGTGGAAGCCTCGATGCAGCACGGAATCGCACTGCTGCAGCGTGGTGACCGGGTTGCCGGTCGGGAAGCTCTTATGCAGGCATGGAACAATGCCGGTCAACTGGATGCCGACCGACGTCAAACGCTGCTGGTGATCCTGCAGCTGGTCTCTGCAAACGATGGTGTTGATTTGACATCCAGTGCGGAAACAAAGGATGAAACGACTCCGCCCGTCACAATCCCGGGACTGGATCCGTTGGCAGAAACAGATCCTCTGGAAACTGCAGCGAATCAACTGGACGTACGAATCAAACGTTTGCAAACTGAGGTTTTGAATTCCGTCTTTCGGGCAGAAAAGCTGAAAGAGCAGAACGCGACTGAGGCTCTGGAGATTCTGGACCGAACACTTGCGACTGTGGAAGCGACAGACCTTCCGGAAGAATCTCTTAACGTACTGGCCGGTCATGTTCAGCGAGCTCAGCGGAACATTCGAACGTACATCGAACAACGCGCACCGATTATTGCCAACGAAGACCGAAATCGAAATGTTAAGGAGGAGATTCAGGCACAGATTGACAATCAGATCCGGATCGAACAGGAGTTCGTGGATCTGAACGAACAATACAACGATCTGATGCGACAGCGTCGATATCCGGAGGCAGAACTTGTTGCGAGGAAGGCTCGGGATCTGAATCCTAATCTGCCTCAGGCCGTGATCATGGTCGAGAAGGCCAAGTTGCGACGTCAGATTGACTTCAATGAACAGTTGAAGGAAAAGAAAGCGGCTGGTTTTCTGGATGTTATGAATGATGTGGAACTGTCCGCGATTCCGTCGGCGGCTGACTATACGCTGGGGAAAAGCTGGCAGGAGCTTACGAAACGCCGTGCAAAGTACGGTCGTGCAGACTCGCGCAATCGGACGGAAAGCGAACTCAGAATCGAAAAGAGCCTCCGTGAAACGATTTCACTGCATTTCCACGATGTTCCGCTGACGGACATTATTCGCCATATCGCCACGACTCACGGCATCAACATTGCGCTCGACACGCGAGCTATTGAAACGGACGGGTTACTGCCGAACCAGGCTGTGAGTATCGACGTGGACGGCATTCAGTTGAGAAGTGCACTAAACCTGCTGCTTGATCAGGCAGGCGGGCTTGTTTACGACATCGAAAATGAAGTGCTTAAGATTACCAATCGTCTCGAAAAAGAATCGAAGTACGATGCCATCGTCTACAACGTTGCCGACCTTGTTGTACCGGTGAGTCTGGATCGGACGCCCGGCGCATTTGATAATCCTTCGATGTTGGGCGGCAATGACTTCGCCGGCAGCGGGATGTTTCAGGTGAATGACGACCTGGCAGTCGGCATCGGCAGCAATGGCATGCCTCGTCGTAACGGAACGTCCGGACGCGGTAGCGACCGCGGCATTGATTTTTCAAATCTCATCGATCTCATCACAACAACTGTTGAGCCCGGTACGTGGGACCTTGACGGCGGAGCGGGACGCGCAGAGGGTGACGAGAACACGCTCAGTCTGGTGATTCGGCAGACACCGGCGGTTCATGATCAGATCGTTGATCTGCTGGGGCAGTTACGCAAACTGCAGGACCTACAGGTCACCGTCGAAGTTCGCTTTGTCAGTGTGACGGACAGATTCTTCGAACGAATCGGCGTCGACTTCGACTTCAATATTCAGGACAATCTGGGTGATCCTCCCGGAGTGCCGGCATTTGGTTCTCGCCAACTTCAGTTTCCTGGTGGTCAGGGCGGTGGTGGAGGAGGAGGCGGCCAGCAGGGAGACCTGCGTGGTGGTCAGCAGGGCGGCGGCGGTGGTGGTCAGCAGGGTCAGCAGGGGCAGCAAGGTGGTGCCACTGGCCTGTTCGACACAATCCAGCGTGTAAATTCGCCTCGCGATGACTTTAATGGTCAGGCCGTGGGACTCGCCAGTCCGGATGCGTTTACGGAAGACTATGACATTCAGTTTCGCCAGGGGTCATTCGAACTTGGTGTACCTGACTTCGGCAACTTCAATCCGGACGCCGGAATTCAGGTCGGGATGGCAATTCTGAGCGATCTGGAAGCGTTCTTCTTCATTCAGGCGGCCCAGGCGGATGAACGGGCGAACATCCTGTTTGCTCCTAAGGTCACCCTTTTCAACGGACAGTTTGCCACGATTACTGACGCCACGACCCGTCCGTTTGTGATCGGGCTGATTCCAGTCGTCGGTACGGGATCCGTTGGCTTCCAGCCAATCATCCAGCCTGTCTCAGAAGGCATCAACTTGTCGGTCGTCGCTGTGATCTCAGCAGACCGACGATTCGTGCGACTGTCTCTGGCTCCTCAGTTCAACAACATTGTCGACGTCTTTACCTTCTCCTTTGCCAGTGGCGGTGCCGGTGGCGGTGCGATTGGCGGCGGGCAGCAGGGTGGCGGCGGCGGGCAGTTCGGCGGCGGCGGCGGCGGTGGTGGCCAGTTTGGTCAGGGCGGCATCGGCGGCGGTGGCCAGGGTGGCCAGGGTGGCCAGGGTGGTCAGCAGGGCCAGCAGGGCCAGCAGGGTGCGGGTGGTGGAACGTTGACGGTACAGCAACCGGTTGTGGAGCAGATCAGTGTGTCGACAACAGTCAGCGTACCTGATGGAGGCACCGTGCTTCTTGGAGGCATTAAGCGACTGCGTGAAGGTCGAAATATGGCCGGCGTGCCGATTCTAAACAAGATTCCGTACGTCAGTCGACTGTTCAAGAACAGTGGTGTGGGCCGGGAAACGGAAAGTGTGATGCTGATGGTCACTCCGCGAATCATCATCCATGAAGAGGAGGAAGAACTGATCCTTGGAACATCGGGGCTCTGATCGAAGGTGATTTCGGTTGGGCCTTGCGGGACCTGACTGATGTTGATCTCGTCCGGTACAGGTGCGGTCTGTCCGGGCGGGAACCAGCCTTCTCTACGGAGTCGTTCCTCACTGCTCTTTAGATTCTAAAGTGGCAGTTGTGGGGTCCGGTCGTCACGAAATGCGGGTTTCGTGACGACCTTTTTCTTGCGCATCGATCTGAATTGCGTTTGCACGACGCTGCGTCAAAGTCTGTTCCAGAAGTCCCTGGTGACCTTACTCCCGTTGGATATGTCAAAACCTTACAGCCTCAGGACCCGCGTCTCCACACGAGGATTCGCCGGCAAGAGCAACGCTGACTACGACAGCTGTTCTTTGAACACGACTGCACCAGCGGCCACAGCATCGTCGATCCTGCCCACTAACCTGGCACCGGCTTCTGCCATATCCGGTCGTCCGCCGCCACCGCCACCGGCAATCTGAGCAGCTGCTTTCACGGCGTGGCCTGCATTCAATCCTTTCTCTTTGACCAGTGGTTTGCTGACTGCTGCGATCAGGGCCACTTTACCGTCGATTTCGGCGGCCAGAACGACAGCGACGGGGCTGTGTTTATCGCGTAACTGATCGGCGAAATCGCGGAGCGATTCACGCGTGACATTCTCCAGCTTCTGTGCCACGACCTTTACACCGCCCACATCTTCAGCCGCAGCAACAACGTCACCGATCGCGTCGGATACCGATGCTTTCGAAAGTTCGCTCAGTTGTTTGTTCAGCTCCTTCATCTGCAGCTGCAACGCATCCACACGAACAGGCAGGTCTTCTGGCTTATTCGTTTTCAACTGTCGCTGCAGTTGAGCGATCAATTCATCTGTTTCACGACTTTTTTGCAGTGCTTTCGGTCCCGTGACCGCGGTGATGCGGCGAACGCCTTTTGCGACCGGCTCCTCTGACGTGATGCGGCATAATCCGACCTGTCCGGTATTCGTCAGATGCGTGCCACCGCACAGTTCAACACTAAAGTCGCCCATCGTCACGACCCGCACTTCGTCCGGGTACTTTTCACCGAACAATGCCATCGCCCCGCGCTCGCGTGCCTCCCTGATCGGCAACAGCTCGGTTTTGACGTCTGATCCATTCACGATCTGGGCATTGATGATGTCTTCAACCTGGTGAATTTCCTCCGGCGTCAGGGCCTGTTTGTGAGCGAAGTCAAACCGTAGCGCGTCTGCTTCAACCTTCGATCCGCGCTGAGTCGCATTTTCGCCGATTGTCTCGTGCAGAGCATGGTGCAGAACATGAGTGGCCGAGTGGGCTCGCCGAATGCCATTGCGACGTGTTTCGTCGACCTCGGCAGTCACAGTATCGCCCACGGTAAGACTGCCCTGGCGCAGGCGCCCTTCCAAAACGAACAGCGTCTGCTGATATTTCTGGCTGTCGGTAATCAGAACCTCGACGCCGTCCGCGAACAAGCGACCTGTGTCACCGACCTGGCCGCCGGATTCACCATAAAAAGGTGTACGTTCCAGAACGATGCCGACCGGCCCGGAAAAGTCCGCCGGTACTGAGGCGACCGCCTGGTCAGCGATGATCAGGCCGACCACCTTGCAGTTGGCTGTGGTTGCATCGTAGCCCAGAAACTCTGTGTCGCCGTGTTCCTTGCGCAGCAAGTCCAGAGGCCCGGCTGCCATGACCGAAATGGTCTTGCCGCCGCGGCTGATGTCTTCGTGTTCGTTCATCCGTTCCCTGAACGCAGTCATGTCGACACTAAGGTTGCGGTCCTGGGCGATGGCTTCGGTCAGTTCAATCAGAAAACCATCTTCTGTGTGCAGTGTAAACGCATCATCGCCGCTGATGACTTTGCCAACAGTCGATTCTGCAATGTCGGCATAACGATTGAATCGGCTGAGGCCTCGGTCGATCGTACCCAGGAACTGTTCTTCTTCTTCCTTCATGCTGTTCTGCACACTTCCGACCGTCTCCGCGATTTCCGGGTAAGCCCCTTTCATGACATCGACGACGGCGGGAACGACTTTGTAGAGGAAGGGTTCTTTGTGTCCCAGCAGATATCCTTCCAGCAGGGCTCGCCGCACCAGCTGGCGAATGACGTAGTTTTCTTTTTCCTTGTCGGGAACGACGCCTTCGTGCATGGCGAATGTGGCCGCGCGAACGTGGTCCGCGATTCGCCGTACGGCTCGTCCTGACGGCGCATCGAACTGATACTTTACGCCGACAATTTCGCCCGCGGCCAGACACATAGGTTTCAGCACATCGTTTTCGAAATTACTCACAACGCCCTGCAGCACGGCCGCCGTTCGTTCAAGACCCATGCCTGTGTCGATGTTCTTTGAAGGCAGCGGCCGCAGATTGTCCGGGGGGTCGCCGACACGGTTAAACTGAGTAAAGACCAGATTCCAGATCTCGACATCACCGTCCACGCCTGGAGGGTGATAAAAGATTTCGCTGCACGGGCCGCAGACACCGTCGGGGCCTTCGCTGGGCGCGCTGGCGGGCCAGTAGTTTTCGTCTTCTTCAAGGCAGGCGATACGATCCGGCGACAGGCCGACTTCATTCTTCCAGATATTGAACGCCTCTTCGTCAAAGCCCCACTTTCCTTTGTACACGCTGACGGTCAGTCGGTCCTTATCCAGTCCCAGCCACTTTGCGTCCGTCAGAAATTCCCACGCCCAGTGAATCGCTTCTCGCTTGAAGTAGTCGCCAAATGAAAAATTGCCGAGCATTTCGAAGAAGGTGTGGTGGTAGGCTGTGACCCCGACATTGCTGATGTCGCCGGTGCGCAGGCACTTCTGGCACGTGGTGGCAGCCGCGAAGTCCAGCTTGCCAATGCCCATGAACTCGTTCTTGAACTGATTCATTCCCGCCGGAGTAAACAAGACCGTTGGGTCGTCCTTCGGCACCAGAACATCGCTGGGGCGGCGTACGCAGCCTTTGCTTGCAAAGAACGAAAGATACTTTTCCCGAAGTTCGTCGGTTTTCATTGGCTGAAATCAGTTCTGAACATTCGATGTGCACAAGCAACGATTGAATATTGCCGGGACACTCAGAATTCGGTTTCGGTTCCGCAGGGCCGTAAACGTCAGAAGGAACCCGTGCGACGCATGCCGTACCCGCCCCCTGTGCTGCGGAAGTTTACACAAATCGTTCCAGACTGCACGGACGGCAGCCAGAAATGTTGTGCATGAAACCAAGGTGTTCCCCGCCCACAAAAAAGGCCGCCAACGCGAAACATCGGCGGCCCTGTTCGGCGCCATACAGAGAGCAGTAAACTATGCTTTTACTGTCTCTTTGACGGCTGCCCCGCAGTCTTCCTTGGGAGCGAATCCACGGGCGGTCAGGACCTTGTTACGGACTTCTGCTGCGGCTTCCGGATTTTCTTCAAGGAACAATCGAGCACGATCGCGGCCCTGTCCCAGTTTGTTCTTACCGTAGCTGAACCAGCTTCCACTGCGGTCAATGATCTTGTCTTCGACCGCCATGTCCAGCAAATCCGCTTCCATACTGATGCCGCACGTGTTGTACATGTCGAATTCCGCAATGCGAAACGGCGGAGCAACCTTGTTCTTGACAATTTTGGCACGCATGCGGATGCCGATCTGTACGTCTCCATCCTTCAAGGTGCTGATTCGCCGGACATCAACGCGAGCGGAACTATAGAACTTCAGGGCGCGACCGCCAGGAGTCGTCTCCGGACTACCAAACATTACGCCAATCTTCTCACGGATCTGGTTAATGAAGATAACGGTGGTCTTGGAACGTGAAATTGCACCGGTCAGCTTCCGCATGGCCTGACTCATCATCCGCGCCTGCAGACCCACATGTGTATCGCCGATTTCACCGTCAAGTTCCGCCTTGGGAACGAGTGCAGCGACCGAGTCAACCACGATGAGGTCGACGGCGTTCGACTTGATCAGCATTTCCGCAATCTGCAGAGCTTCTTCCCCGTACGAAGGCTGACTCACCAGAAGATCATCCAGATTGACACCAATTTTTCGCGCCCATGAAGGATCCAGCGCATGTTCCGCGTCAATGAACGCTGCAATTCCGCCTGCTTTCTGAGCACTGCCGATCGCATGTAACGCCAAGGTTGTTTTACCACTCGATTCTGGTCCATACAACTCGATGATTCGGCCACGCGGAAATCCTCGACCACCGAGAGCAATGTCCAGCGACAGGGCCCCGGTCGCAATGCCCGGAATTCCCCCGGCATCAGCGGGGGAATTGAGCTTCATGATTGAGCCCTGACCGAACATCTTTTCGATCTGCCCGACCGCATTTTCCAGCATTGCCTTCCCGTCACCACCTGCCGGCGCCGACTTGGCAGGCACTGCTTTACTTCGTGATTTCGCCATTGTTCGAACTCCTGTTCTTCAAAATGTTCCGGGTGTACACCGATCCTTCTGCCACCTGCCGGCTCGGCAACGTAGGGAAACAACGTGCGACTTGCATGAGTCGGGGGGACACTGGGGAAAGGTTAATCTGCGGCGATCAGCTACTTTAGAGTAGCAGACTGCTTTCCACTTAGGAACCAATGCGAATTCGGATTCCGGCATTGTAACGGATTCGCATTGGGCATCGCGGGGCCCGTACGAAAATTCCGTCAAGCGTCGTTCGCGTCCAGTCTGCGGGCAATTGAACGCAGGTGGTTCCAGGTGAACAGACCGGAGTCGTGTGTGTCTGACCACAGAAATTTCAGCGCGTAATTTCCGGTCAACGAAACGTCATCAGGCATGATCGATTCGGGAACACTATCGGGTTCAAGAATCTGTCGTCCGGTGAATTCGTCCACGCACGCCGCACAACGACAGTCCTGTCTGACAGCCCGAAATGGAATTCGGGACACATCATCGTCCGTCCAGACCAACTCCAGCACACCAGCCTCCTTGTGTACGCGAATGTTCTTGGGGGTTTCCATTATTCGTCAGTCTCGTCTTCCTCGGACCACTCGCCGCTAAAGGTATCTTCCAGCATTTCAACAAACTCGTTTAATGAATCGGCGATAACCTCGAAACCCACTGAATGATGATCGAACTGCATCACGCCCGTCACCTGCTGATCCACATCAATACAATAATAGTCGCCTGCTCCGGTTTCGCCGATGATCATCAGCTGTTCAGGCCAGTAGAATTCTGTGCCATCCGGTTCCAGCACCGAGTCCACACGGGCTTCCCGGTTGATTTCGAGAATGCACAGCGGATTTCGAATCAGTTCGACGTCCGCTACCGTACCTTCAGATTCCGAATCGTCAATGGCCCGGTTGACGGACTGCAGGACTTCCGGATAGTCCTGCAGCAAACTGAGGTATTCTTCGGGGGGAACGATTCCAACCATTTCGGTAATCTGATCGAGGATTTCCGGTGTCATTTGTAAATCGGGATTGTGCAAATCCGTCAATCCATGCCGTAGTGTTTAACGCGGTCCCAGTATTCATCAAAGTCAAACTTCGGACTGTTGTCCAGGTCGTGACATTTCTCACATACTCCTTTTTTTGCCTGTTCAAGGGTCACTCGAACTTCCTGTGCGGCAGCCGCCAGGTCGTCCGCCTCGACCAGTTCGATGTGTCGACTGCCTGGACCATGGCAGTTTTCGCATTGAGTTCCCGCCATGAGTTTGTGCAGTTCTTTTTCGTCGTCGTCGGCGGCAAACTTCTCATTCAGAAAACCGGACTGAAAACGAATGTAATCGTGCGGATCCCAGCCCGTTACGTGACATGCCAGGCACTCGGGGTCATATGTGCGTTTGACACCATTTAACCTTTCATGCCCGATACGCTGGTTTTGCGGATCCAGACTTTCAAGTGCGTGAGCGTGTCCGGTCTTTTTCCAGACGTCCATTGCACTTTCGTGGCACGTGCCACAAGTTTCTGCTCCGACGAATGTGGCTCCCGACGGATGTGGGGCTCCTACCGCGTCGGTGAGCACGATCTGTTCTGATTCAAGACGTTGCTGATACGTCTGCATCAGCGTGATCATCGATGGTGTCTCACCGAAATCGTCCCTTTCAAGGCTGATCAGCTTGTACCGGAATGGAGTTTCACGGTTATTCGGATAGACGCCAAGAACTCCTGCGTATTTGCCTTTGCGTCCGGTTTCCAGCAGCAGCGTGTTGCCGATCTTTCTCATGGGTGCTTTAGGATCCGGGTCCCCGGTTCCCTGCGCTGTCAGAACGACATCAAACTGCGGGAACTGAAGTGCCAACGCTTCGGATTCACTCACGGTGGCCTGCGAAAGCAACACTCGCAGACCAACATCCCTCGTGTCAAACTCTGCCAGGACGTCTGGCAGAGCCACTGCTGGGTCCTTCCATATGATATCCGGATGCGGCAGGACTTCTTTCTGAAGGTTGTCCGACATCACCGATGTTATGCCGACCCGCAGACCGTCAGCTTCAATGATCGCACTCGACAGTGGTGTCCCAAGGTCCGATACGCCGAAGAATTCGAGGTTGGCACTGAGAAACTGCAAAGGCGGAACATGCTGGGACAGCAGAAAGTCCGGCTGCATTCGCAGTTCTTCCGGGCCAAGTCCGATTGCCAAATAGTCGAGTTCCCGCAGAGCTGCGAGGGTTGTTTCAAACTTGATTTGTGCCTGCCGCGTTGTGCGACGACTGATTCCTCCAACATCCAGTCCGCGGACGGTCCACCCGACGTCCGTCAGTTTTCGAGCAAGGTCCGCTCGTCGGGACATTCCGCCAAGTTGACTGGACGTACAGCCGCATGGTTCAAAATACCCCTGTTGTTCACCTGTCAGAAGCAGGGCCAGTTGAGGCCTGGGCCACTCTTCCCAGACGGGCAGCACAGTATCGGGCGACGCGATGCCCGCTGTCGATGGCCGTTCAGCCTGCGGCTGCGCTGAAGCTCTTACAGCCTGCGAAGTCTCTGAGCCAACCTCCGTTTCGGTTTCCTGATTCAGGAAGATTGTCAGGCAGACGGTGCCTGCCAGCAGGCAGAGGAGTACGGCTGCATTCCGTGTTGGTTCTGACGAGCTCATGTTTTATTCCACCACGGAAATTCGTTCAGGTCTTCCCCGAATGATAACTCTAGTCACCAGGTAACAGACCATGAAGGCCAAACGCCGTCCTCGGCAGCGTGTTGCTGGAACGTTACCGGAGACTGTTCCACTGCGTTATCCGGTGGTCGAGCGGCACGATATGATGCTAGAACGCTTTAAACGATAGCTTCAGCTTGAGAGTCTGTCCGGATGGATGATTCGTCTGGATGTCTACCAGGCCCGGGGATGACCGGTCCCGTTCAGTTCGAGGTATTCCTGGCGGAATACTGATCAGGAGTTTGTACCGAGACCGTTCGTCCGATAGCTGCGCCACATGTTTCAATTCAGCCTTGACGAATCCAGGCGACGTGTCGATCGATGTGGCTGCAAACGGTTCTGACATTTCAGAGGTGTCAACCAAAAGGGTGAGTTCAGCCTTTCGCCCTTTGTTCGTCGGAAACTGCCCCAATTTCAATCCATTCACCATGTTGTCAAATGTTACCCCAGGTGAGGGCAGGACCCGTACGGGTCCTGCCATTTTTGCTCTCACCAGGACTTTGACGGGACCGTCTGAACGGCTGAGTTTCAGCGTCAGGTCTTCCTCTGCGAGTCCTGGAGGTGCGTCTGGAGAAAACGTTACGTCAATCGTATAGCCGCACCTGCCCTGATATTGTTCCAGGATATGCGGAGGAGCCGGAGAGACGACTGTGGATATATGTGGAGACTTGCAGGCAATATCTGTGATTTCGAAGTCGTCGTGGACCCGTGAAATGACCACGCCCTGCATCGTTCCTCCCGTTTTCGCGTTGACGGTGCCGATTGACCAGACTCGATCGGGAAACACATCAAACAAGGTGTCGACGATGCCCTTCACCACAAAACGGATTTCCTTGCGTTTGGGATCATTCGTATACACCGGTCCGCCGTGTTGAAACGAATCATCCTTGGCCTTACCGAGCCATCGAACAAGCAGAGTCGTTTCTTCGCCCGGTTTGACAGTTTTCAAGCCCAGTTCAAACGCCGTACACTTGCACGTCGGCTCGCCGGCCATCAGCTGCAGGTCGGCTTCTCCATCGTTGCGAATGACGAAGGCGTGTTCCTTTTCGCCACCAACCGGCATTGTGCCGAAGTCGAACGTCTTTTCTTCGGCAACCGCCGAGGGCCACGGT
>Ga0315331_10000327_pt1 | contig 31639 bp, 17 predicted proteins | sample M160m34915metaG_FD_203456 | JGI IMG/M metagenome (GOLD analysis project Ga0315331, IMG submission 203456) | Ammonia-oxidizing marine archaeal communities from Monterey Bay, California, United States - M1 60m 34915 | ecosystem: Environmental > Aquatic > Marine > Intertidal zone | place: USA...
AAAAAACCACGCAAGCAAAACAGGCCGCGCAGGCCAGCATCCTCGACCTCGTGAAGACTGATGCTGAGTACCTGCAACGCAAAGTGGGCGCGCAGGACAAAGCAAAACTCGACCGTTACTTCACTTCCGTTCGCGAAGTTGAAAAACGAATTGCACAATCAAGCGAATGGTTAACAAAACCCAAACCGCACGTGGACTATGAAATACCAGGCGGAGCCAACACCATGGACTTCATCGATCGAGTGCCACTGTACTACGATCTGATGGCACTTGCCTTGGAAACGGACTCCACACGTGTAATGACGTTGGGACTGGCTGACATCGGAGCCAATTATGGAGGCTTTGACATTAGCCGCGGCTATCACCAACTGACGCACCACGGAAAAGTACCGGAATACATCACTGAATTGTCCGTGATTGAACAATTTCACACGGAGCAACTCGCCCGGTTCTTGAACAAGCTTAAGTCCGTGCCAGAAGAAAATGGGAAAACGTTGCTGGACAACAGTATGGTTCTATTTGGTTCAGGCATGGGCAATGCCAGTTCGCACTCAAACAAAAACCTCCCTTTGATTCTGGCAGGCGGTGGGTTCAAACACGGAGAACACAAATCGTACTTCAAGGACGAAAATCAGAAGATTGCGACGCCAGCAGGCCGCCTGTTTGTCTCAATGCTGCAACGCTTTGGTGTTGAAACTGATCACTTTGGTACGGCAAGTGGGACTCTGCCAGGCTTGGAGGTGCGGGCATGAACAAGCACTGCAAACCTTCACCCACGACAGTTCGAACCAACCGAAGTGCACCTTCCCGACGCAATGGCGGCGGGGCGATGAGGCCGTTCGTGGCGTTGTTAATAACTTCCATTCTGCTGTCGGCAGTGCAGTGCTCAGCCACTCATGCAGCACCCGAGGAAATCACCACGTCAGCAGCAGGCAGTTTACCCTCGCACGTTCAGAGTTATCTAAAACAGCACTGCCACCAGTGCCACGGCAAAACGAAGCAAAAAGCTGACCGACGACTGGACCAATTCCCGACTGAACAGGCATTGGATGAAGATGCACGAGATCTTCTTGAAGAAGCGCTGGATGCAATGAATCGTGGTGAAATGCCACCACGTGAGAAAGGCATCCCTGAACCACCCGCGCAGCAAACAAAGGAAGTGATTGCGTCGATCACCAGCTATCTGAATTTGGCGACGAACGCTGATAAATCATCGACCACGGTACTTCGTCGACTCAACCGATTTGAGTATGTCCGTACGATCCGCGACCTTCTGGGCGTTGACATCGAGTCGTTTGATCCCACCGGAGACTTTCCTCCAGACGCCAAGAGTCATGGATTTGACAACAACGGTGAAACACTGACTTTGTCGGACTACCAGTTGCAACGCTACCTGGAAGTCGCTGAAGCGTTTTTGGATCAAGCCTGTTATTTCGACCGTCCAAGCCCTGAAACGGCAAGTTGGTCTTACACTGGCAAAGACTTCAACGGAGTGTTGTCGTACGAACGCGCCCCAGTCACATGGCGCCTAATCATTCCTGCTGGCTCACCCGCGGACCGGATGAAACTGGGAGACTACGTTGAAATAGGGCATGGCCAACCATCAGAACGCCACCCAAACTTTGTGACTCACTTTGTACGCCAAGGTGGTGTCCCCGCTGATGGCTGGTATCAAATCAGCCTCAAGGCTGCAGCAGCCAACCGTCTCAACCATGGCTACGAGCATGCAGAATTTGAACGTTATCAGCAAGAACCGCTGAAACTCGCACTGTGGATCGCTCCCGACGCCAAACTCTTGAACAAGAATGCGGCTGACCAGCGTCGCCTGACGGAAGTATGGGACTTACCGGACGGTCAACCTACCGAACTCTCAACCAAGGTCTGGTTACGCAAAGGTGCAGTTCCATTTGTAAGCTGGGCCAACGGAGTCAGTTCAAAGGGAAACATTCGCCGAGTGGCTGAAAAGCACCACCCAGAAGTCATCCGCGCCACGGCGACCCAACGAGATGCAGCCAATCTTGGCGACCCGGAAGCCCAGGCCTTAGTGCAGAAGCTGAGTCGAAATGAAAACAACGCCGTATTGTCAGAACGCTATCACGGCCCGCGTATTCGGGTCTGGAACATGGACATCAGTGGCCCGATTCACGAACAATGGCCACCAGCAAGTCACAAGTTATTGTTCGGGGAACAAATGGATGCCAGTCAGATTGACCTTGATGAACTTGTTTTGCGATTCACAACCCGTGCATTTCGACAGCCGGTTAAGTCTGAGGAGATCCAACATTACGTGCAATTCATTCGCAACCGCTTGGCAACGGGCAACAAACCTGAACGAGCGATCAAGCTGGGGCTGATCGCGATTCTGACATCACCTCGCTTCCTCTATCTCGACGAAGGCAACGAGCAACTCGGCTCAGCTTTGGCACCCCATGAGTTGGCTGCAAGATTGTCCTATTTCCTCTGGAGTTCGATGCCAGATGAGACTCTTGCTGAAAAAGCGAATGCAGGACTCCTGACAGAGCACCAACGGAGCGTTGAAACCCATCGGATGCTAGCCGACCCCAAGGCGGACGCATTCATCGAACACTTCACGGATCACTGGTTGGGAATTGACACTTTGGGTGCCATGCCACCTGACCCAAAAGCATTCGAGGCTTATTACAAAGATCGTTTGGAAGCTTTCTTCAAACAAGAAACAAGACTCTTCTTTGCAGACCTGTTGAAACAGAATGGATCAATTCTGAACCTGCTTGATAGTGATTACAGTTTCCTCAACGGTGCGTTGGCACAACATTACGGCGTTGAGGGCGTAGTCGGCGAGGAATTTCGCAAAGTCCGCTTCAAACCCAAACACCATCGTGGCGGACTCCTGGGGCACGGAAGTGTATTAACGCTGACAGCTAATGGAATCGAAACTTCTCCTGTCGTTCGTGGCGTCTGGGTCATGGAAAACATTCTCGGGACTCCCCCTTCCCCGCCACCGCCTGACGTTGAGCCACTGGAACCGGACACACGCGGAGCAGTGACCATACGGGATCAATTAAAAAGGCATCGTGACGTGGCAGCCTGTGCAGATTGCCACAACCGAATCGATCCTGCTGGGTTCGCATTGGAATTTTACGATCCGATTGGGGGTTACCGTTCGCACTACAAGTCGCGAGCCGCCCGCAATCCGCCCGTCGACGGGTCTGGCAGTCTTGTTTCTGGCGAAACATTTCAAAACGAACAGGACTTTAAGAAGCTGTTGCTTGCTCGCAAGGATCGATTCACCGAAGCGCTCACTGCCAAACTGCTTTCCTATGCAACCGGGCGAGAACTGACGTTCCGAGATGATGCTGAAATCAAGCAGATCGCAGCAAACTGTGCAAAGCAAGGATATGGGCTGCGAGACCTGATCACCGGTGTTGTGAACAGCAACCTATTCCAACAACGTTAATCGCATTCAACGTTTACCAACAAGGATTCATGATGGCCGGCCTACCCAGACGCGACGTCCTGCGTGGCCTTGGCGTTGCAATCGCATTGCCAAGTTTCGCATCCTTGCGAGCAGAATCGGAGAAATCATCAGAAGAGGCGACAAAGCGATTCGTCTGTGTTTCTCCTAACTACGGCATGAACCCGGGTGGCTTCTTCCCGACCGAAACGGGGCGTGACTACAAGATGCCTTCATTGCTTGAAGCGCTACAGTCCCATCGCGACTCGATGAGTCTTTTCACCAATCTTGATCATCCGGGTGTTGGCGGAGGACACGGTTGTTCCAACACATTTCTGAATGGTGTTGAGATGAAGAGCACCAAGGAAAACCCTCAGCGTCTTCTGTCGCTCGATCAGCTACTTGCCGAGCATCTTGGACAAAACACACGGTTCCCATCCATGCTGCTCGGATCAGGAGGTTTTTCGTGGTCACGGGCGGGCATTCGACTGCCAACTCAGTCCGACCCTGTCCGCGTCTTTACCAATTTATTCGTCGACGATGCGGCCAAAGCCAAACAGCAGACACGTCAGTTCCTGCATGAGGACACAAGCATTCTGGACGTCGTCCGAAAAGATGCCAAGAGTTTGCGAGTACGATTAGCGCAGGCAGACCAGCAAAAACTGGATCAGTATTTCACATCAATTCGTGAAGTAGAACGAAAGCTGAATCGTCAGGCTGAATGGATTGACGTCCGCAAACCAACCATCAAAGACGATGTGATTCGTGGCCGCGATGATGACGACACCATTGTTGACCTTCAGTACCCCTACAACACATCGGTCATGTACGACCTGATGGTACTGGCATTGCAGACCAATTCAACCAACGTGATTTGTTTTGGCCACCCCGGAGGAAATCGACTATTTCCATTCGACGGAATCACACTGGGTTATCATTCGCTCACCCACCATGGCAAGCGACCGGAATTACTGCAGGAGCTATCCATCATCGAGCGTTTCTACGCCAACCAATTTGCCACGTTCCTGAGCAAATTGAAAGATACAAAGGACAGCACTGGCAGGCCTCTGCTGGATTCGACCGCGGTCCTGTTTGGTAGCGGCATGGGGAATGCAAGTTCGCACTCCAGCCGTAATCTTCCCGTTCTCTTGGCCGGCGGTGGATTCCAGCACGGAAACCACCATCGCTTTGAGCGTCAAAGTCGCAACGGACGTCCGTTAGGCGACCTTTTCGTTTCGATCCTGCAACAATTTGGTATCGAACAGGAACAATTCTCGAACAACAGTAGCAACCTCAATCACTTACTGACATGAAAAACATCTTTTTATGCGGATTGATTCTTCTACTGATGACGCCGGTCACCGCAGCCGAACCGTCGCCCTCTGAATTATCACCCTTTCTGCGAAAGTACTGCACCGACTGCCATGGCGCAAAAACCCAAAAAGCTGATCGTCGATTTGACCACTTGGTGAACGATTCGTTTACGAACAAAACAGCCCCAGGCAAGACGAGCGATTTTTTACAGCAGGCTGAGTTGCTACAAGAGATCCTTGACCAACTGAATCTGGCAGCCATGCCACCTGAGGAAGCAAAACAACCTCAGCCAGAAGAAGTCAAGCAAATGGTTTCTTCGCTCACGCAGATGATGTCAGAAGCAGAGACAGCCCTGAGAGGGAATGCTGGAAAAGTTATCTTAAGACGACTCAACCGCAACGAGTATCGAAATACGATCCGCGACCTTTTCCAGTTGCCGATGGTCGACTTTGATCCAACCACCACCTTTCCGAGCGACGATATCACAGATGGTTTTGACAATATAGGCGAGGGACTCGTCACATCTGATTATCTACTGCAAAATTACCTGCGTGCTGCGAGACAGGTAGCAGACAAAGTGATCCGGCCAGGTCCTCGGCCCACGATGATCCACTACGATTCGAACGCGGACCCCCAATCGAAACAAACGCCCGTCACACTCAGTGGCGTCCGCATCGATTCCGCGAACAACGACAAAGAAGCTCGAAAAGATGCCGGGCGAATGTTCATCAAGTTTCGCCAACCCCTCGGACTGCGGCAACTTGACAAACGCAAAGGAGTTCCCGCAGACGGAGAATACGTGATACGGCTCGCAGCTCAGGCCGTTCGCCGTGTATCCCGCTATAGCGACGAAGATCTACGATACGATTCGTCTCAACCCATGCGGTTGTCGATTTCGATTGATTCACAAGCTCTGGGTGGCACGGCACACCGAATCATCGCCGAGTACGCCATCCCCGACAATGAGGTAGTGGAGATTGAGCATCGAGTCTGGCTTGAAAAAGGATTTACGTTTCATGTCCACTGGGCCAATGGTCCCAACGGTTCATTCAAACGCATCCTTCGAAAAGTCCTTCCAAAATACAACAAGGATGCGTTGTTTCCTATGCGGAACCCACCCGAAATGTATTTGGGTTCGGGACCTGAATTGCATGTTCAAGACTTGGAAATCAAAGGCCCGTTTTATGACTCATGGCCACAACCGGGCTTTGCCAGGTTTTTCCCCACCCCCCCAAAAACACTGAACGCAGCTTATCTGGACGAATCTTTGCTGAGACTTGCCAACGCCGCCTACCGTCGCCCCGTCAGCCACACAGAGTTAGCCCCCTACCTTCAGTTGGCCCACCAGCAACTTGAGGCCGACCATGACTTCTGGAAAGCCGCCAAACTGGGAACCCGCGCCATCCTGACATCCCCCAACTTCCTCTATCTCGCCGAAACACAACCAACCGCAACGAACTCAAATCGCGTTACCGACCATGAGCTTGCCACGCGTCTTTCGTATTTTCTTTGGAGCTCAACGCCAGATCATGAATTACGAACATTGGCTGACCGAGGTGTGTTGAACAATCCACGTGTCCTCAGAAAACAGGTCGAACGGATGCTATCGGATGAACGCGTCACCGCGTTGGTAGAAAATTTTGTCGGCCAATGGCTGGGGCTGAGGAAGCTCGGTGAAATGCCACCGGATCCGGAAACCAACCGTGTTTATTATGAAGACCATCTTGAAGATGCAATGCGTCAGGAGACCCATCTTTTCTTTCGCCACATTCTTGAAAAGAATCGCGGTTTATCAGACTTCATTGATTCCGATTACACCTTTGTGAATCCAGCCCTGGCTCGGCATTACGGTCTGCCTGCACCACCAGAAGATCGTTTTCGCAAGGTGCAGCTTGCCGCGGGTAGCCACCGTGGAGGACTACTGGGCCAAGCCAGTATTTTGACAGCCACTTCCAATGGCGTGGAGTCTCAACCCGTGGTCCGAGGCGTATGGGTACTGGAAAACCTTCTTGGTACGCCGCCCAACCCACCACCACCCGACATCGAACCGCTTGAGCCCGACACACGAGGAGTTTCCACCATTCGTCAGTTGATGGAGAAACATCGAAACAACCCAACCTGTTACGAATGCCATCGGAAAATTGATCCACTGGGTCTGGCAATGGAACACTATGACCACGTGGGACGATGGCGTGACCGCTACGAGAAGCGTCTGCCGATTGACTCGGCGGCTGAGCTTGCCAATGGCACCGTCATCAAAGGTCCTGAAGGTATCAAAACCATTCTGCAACAGAACCCTGAAAAGTTCAGTCGATGCCTGACAGAAAAACTGCTGGTTTACGCGTTGGGTCGCCGCTTGAGCTTTACCGACCGAGACGATGTGGACCGCATCACGGAAGCAATCCAGAAGGAAGAACTTGGATTGCGTGACCTGATACACCAAGTCGTTAACAGCGAGGCTTTCCAATCAAAATAAAATTCCTGACCACGTTACTCTGCATTGGCCTGCCTGTTGCTTTGGGCAACACCGTTAGTCAATCTGCTGAGCGTCCGAATATCATCCTGATTCTGATTGATGGTCTGGGTCGCGATTCCGTCTCGAGCTACGGAGCCAAACAGGCAACCCCCAACATTGATCGCCTTGCCAACGCCGGTGTCCGTTACGAAACGGCATGGAGCATGCCGGCGTGCGTCTCGAGCCAGGCCACAGTGCTAACTGGCCAATACCCATTTCGCCATGGCTGGACCGAGCACCACGAAGTTACAAAGCTGGGAGGCGTGGGCTTGAACTGGGAACAATTCACAACAGTTGCAAAAAGACTAAGTGATGGTGGCTACCAAACCGCCATCGGAGGACATTGGCAGATCAATGATCTGAAGAAACAACCCAATGCTTTGCAACGACACGGCTTCCGTGAATCTTGCGTCTGGGATCAATCAGGCGAGAAAGAAAGTCGAACCCGCGGAAGCACAGTAGGCGCACAGTTGCTTGTCAACGGCAAGCGTGAAAAGGCGGCCCATGGAGCCGAACGGATCAACTCATTTCTGATTGACTTCACGAGACGAAATCGCAATCAACCGTTCTTCATTTTCTACCCAATGTTGCTTGACAGGCCGGCGCATGGCAAAGCGAAACGGAACGAAAAAAAATCGCTGTCAGACAAAATGAACCAGCATGCAAACAACGTCAAACGCGTTGACCTACTGGTTCGCAATCTGATCGACGCTGTTGACACCAGTGGCTTACGTGAAAAAACAGTCATTTTGCTCGCGGGAAAAAACCCACCATCCATCGGCAAAACACAGGAAAAAGAACACGAGGCTGCATCCAATGACAGAATATCTGACCAGAGAGTTCACGTGCCACTGATTGTGCGAGCAGTGGGAATCACCCACGGTGAACGCGTATCGCATGACTTGATCGACTTCAGCGACTTTTACCCAACGTTCTTGGAACTGGCCGACCTTCAGACACCTGGCCATGTGGTGTTCGATGGAAGATCTTTTGCCCCCAGCCTACGAGGCAGCGAAGATCCTTACCAGAAAAGGAACTGGATCTACTCACAACTCGGCAAGACTCGGATGATCCGTGACTGGCAACACTTGATTGACACCCACGGTAGCTTCCATGACCTGCAAAAGGATCCCCTGCAACAGAAACGAGTAAGCCCATTAGACAAAATCGCCCCAGGGCGTCGACAACGCTTGCAGATGATCTTGGATCGTTTTCCCGAAGATTCACAACACCCCAGATAAGTCCGCTTGAAAATACCGCACCAAGTCTTCCTTTTTTTGATCAATCCTCACGTGAACAGACTTTTTTTGCGGATTATCTGCTAAGTATTTCGTGATTCGGAGCGTGGATCGAATCCTCAGTTTGTAATGTTCTCCATCGGTTCTTAGAATACGAGTGGGTAGATTTCCAGTGTGGCTGTGTTGCTCGCGATAATCGGCTACTCGCGACAAACTGCACCGCTAAACCTGTGCGTGAATCGATCGGCCAGTCACGTACGACTGCTGCGTCTTCAGCCCTTCCCGAACACTGCAATTTTCTCCTTCGCTGCTCACCACCTGCCTCAACCAGCGCCCTCCGATGCTGCTCCGTTTTACTCTCGCACAGTTGATCTGCTGCACCATGCTCCTCGTTGCTCATGGTGAGTCGGCGGACGTTTTGTTTGAAACAGACATCAAGCCGCTGTTCAAAACAAAGTGCGGCAAATGCCACCGCGAAAACGAACGAAAGGGCGGACTGGATCTTTCCAGTATGCAAGGTATTTACAGGGGTGGTGAGACAGGTGACGACTTGCTTGCCAAGGATCTGGATGAGAATGCACTTTGGCATCAAATCGACAACGGTGACATGCCACCCTCAGGAGAACCATCGCTCAGCCAGCAAGAACAGGATCTGATTCAACGCTGGCTTGTTGCTGGATCACCATCCAAAACAAACCCAATCAAAGCACGGGAATCAAACGTGCACGATGTGCTTCCCATTTTGCTGTTGAGGTGCAATTCCTGTCACGGTCCACGTCTACAGCAAGGAGGGCTCGATCTACGAACCCGTGCAAACATGCTCGAGGGGGGGACAAGTGGGCCTGCTTTGATCCTCGGCGATCCAGACAATAGTCTGATGATTCAGCGAATTGAATCAAAAGCCTGTCCGCCCAGTAAGTCATTGCTGAAATTCTTCGTTCGACGTCCTTCCTCAGCTGAAGTCAAACTGCTGCGTGACTGGATCACCGCCAAAGCCCCCCAAGGCAATTTGAAACCCGATGTGGCGACAACCCAGCCGGATCCCCTGGTCAGCCAGACGGATCGTGAACACTGGGCTTTTCAACCACCGCAATGGCCTACGTCAGGAAATTCAATCGATGACTTTGTGGGTCGAAAGTTGAGGAATTCAGGTCTCACATGGTCAAAGCGGGCCGACCGTTTCACCTTAATTCGTCGCGTCTACCTTGACCTGCTGGGTCTGCCGCCTGAACTCGATGAACTGCAGCGATGGTCCAACAGCACTGACCAGAACTGGTACAGCAAAATGGTCGACCACGTTTTGGCATCACCCCGTTACGGTGAACGTTGGGGCCGGTACTGGCTCGATTTGGCAGGGTATGCCGACTCTGAGGGCGGCACTAGCGCCGACCCTTTGCGACCTGTCGCTTGGAAATACCGTGATTACGTCATCCGGGCATTCAATGCCGACAAACCGTACAACGACTTCCTGACTGAACAACTTGCGGGCGATGAATTGCTTGGCCAGGCTCAAACAACAACCATCACCAACGAAACCGTCGACAAACTGGTGGCGACAGGCTTCCTTCGCATGGGTATCGACGAGACGGGCTCCCGAACCATGAACTTTGTTCCTGAGAGGCTAAAGGTCGTCGCGGATGCTCTGTCTGTCGTCAGTTCAGGGCTCATGGGCTTGACGATGGAATGCGCCCGCTGTCATTCGCACAAATACGATCCCATCCCACAGCGTGATTACTATCGGCTCAAAGCTGTCTTCCAGGGTGCTTTAGACGAACATGACTGGAGTAGTTTCAAGCAACGCAAGTTGAATGTCGCTACCCAGGAGCATGCGGCACAAATCGCGAAGACCAATCCGCCTCTGGAGAAACAGCAGAAAACTTTGCTGGCACGACAAAAACAGGTCGAAACTGACATTCGCTTGAATCTGTTGCGGCACCACCATCCAGAACAATCTGACAAGGACAACTTGACGACGCTGCAGGCCCTCAAGAAAGCTGATAACACACGGACGCTTACCGAAAAGAAACTGGTTGAACGCTTACAAAAAGCAAAAGTGCTTCCTGATGCCGAACAACCTGCGTCGATCCTTGATCGCAGAATCGAAGCCGAACAGATCAAGAAACGGTTGCACCGCCTGAGGCAACAAATGGTTCCACCTCAAACCATTCGTGCTCTTTGGGACATGGGACGTCCTTCACCCACTTACATCCTGCGGCGTGGTGAGCATGACAAGCCCGGAACACTTGTCGGACCGGGAGTGCCAACCGTTCTCACCGATGGCAAAACCCCTTTCCAAGTCACCCCATTGAGAGCCTCATCTCAGGTAGGCGACCATCACACGACAGGCCGTCGGCTTGCATTTGCATCGTGGCTAACTCGAGACGACCATCCGCTTACAGCACGAGTCATGGTCAACCGTATTTTCGCAAGACACTTTGGAGCAGGATTGGCGGCTGACCTCGGGAACTTCGGTCGACAAGCTGAACCACCGTCACATCCACCATTACTGGATTGGCTGGCCTTAAAATTTGTTCACAGTGGATGGAGCATCAAAGCCATGCATCGGCTAATGATGAATTCAAGAACATACCGACAAACAAGCCAGGTCACAGCCCAACACCAACAAATCGACCCGCAAAATCGACTTCTAGGTCGCATGCCGCTTCAGCGTTTGGACGCCGAAGCACTGCGGGACTCACTGTTGTTCGTGTCTGGACGAATGTCATTCGCTTCTGGGGGAGTGCCCGACGCGGTCTCGGTCAATCGTGACGGGCTTGTGAGTGTCTACCCAAGCTACAGCGGCCCTTCCAGCGGCCCGTCCACCCCAAAACAAGCCCCCAGCGAATTACCTGCCTTGCAAGGCTCTGCGGAGCAAAGCTCTCGCAACTTCGAACAAAGCCAAACCGATTCTTATTGGCGTCGCAGCATTTACCTGCAATACCGGCGGACCGAGATAGCGACGATGATGGACACCTTTGATTATCCTCAGATGGGGCCCAATTGCCTTGACCGCCCGATCTCAACCGTTTCACCGCAAGCGTTGATGTTGCTCAATGACAAACATATCCACGACCTGTCACTGTCCTTTGCCAATCGGATCATGAGCATCATCGAATCCGAGAAACTCGATGACCAAAACCGAACACGTGTCGATCTGGTTTACCTGATTGCGTTCAGCAGACCTGCAAGCCAGACAGAACTCGAACTTGGCGACATGACTTTAACCAAGCTTGAGCTTGCTTGGCAAGGAGACAAAACCCAGGCGCTGGCAACTTTCTGCCACACGATTTTCAATACCGCTGCTTTCCTTTATGTGGACTAGGTAACCTTGGCACCGCTTCCCTCAACTTCTCGACGGGACTTTTTCGCACGCACCAGCGATGGTCTGCTGGGTGCTGCGCTAATGCACCTGATGACTGATGACCTGTTCGCTGACCAACCAACATCGATCCGACCAAATACAGAAAACGATTCGCACTCGGAAGACTTGGGCAGCACCTATGATCTACGTCCAAAGCCGGTGCACCACCCAGCCACCGCTACCTCGGTCATTCAGCTATTCATGAACGGCGGCCCAAGCCAGATGGACCTGTTCGATCCCAAACCGGCATTAGCCAAATTGGATGGCAAGCCGTATCCGGGAAGCGTGGAAGAAATTGGCAACACAAGCGTTACCGACATCGGGGTAATGATGGGAGGACAGTATCCCATCAAGCGACACGGCGAATCTGGCATGTGGATGGCGGATACGCTTCCTCATACTTCAAAAATGGTCGACGACATATGCCTGATCAATTCGATGTGGACCGACCACCCGAATCATGACAATGCGTTGTACAAGATCCACAGCGGCAGACTTTTCATGGGATACCCGACGCTGGGTGCATGGACAGCCTATGGACTTGGCTCAGAGAACCAGAACCTACCGGCCTACGTGGTGCTGGGAGATCCACTGGGATTGCCCAAAAACGGAACACGAAACTGGACAGCAGGCTTTTTGCCTCCCGTTTACCAAGGCACTCCCTTTCGCCCGACGGGATCGCCCATCCTGAATCTCAGCAAGCAATACAAACAACCTGCAGACGTGTCTGCCACTGCCAGCGAATTGTTAAAAACACTTGATAAGATCCACCGTTCAAAACGCCCTCACCGCCAGGACCTTGATGCACGGATTGAGTCATATGGCCTTGCTGCCCGGATGCAACTGACAGCCAACGAAGCCTTGGACTTGAACCGCGAAAACGCAGAAACCCTGCGTTTGTATGGCGTGGGCGAAGCGCATACCGACTCGTACGGCAAACGTTGCCTGATGGCCCGACGACTCGTCGAACGCGGCGTCCGGTTTGTGCAAATTTTTCTTGAAGAACAACCATGGGACAGCCATGTGGACTTGGGCGCGAACCACAAAGCCATCTGTGAGCGAACCGACAAACCAGTTGCAGCTCTGCTAGAAGATCTAAAACGAACAGGCCTGCTGGACACCACGCTGGTCATCTGGGGCGGGGAATTCGGACGAACACCAACATCACAACGGTCAGGCGACATTTACACTGGACGTGACCACAACATGCAGGCGTTTTCGTCGTGGATGGCTGGAGGAGGAGTCAAAGGTGGATTGTCGTACGGTAAAACCGACGACTTTGGTCACAAAGCCATTGAAAACCCCGTCAGCGTCCATGACTTTCACGCCACCATTCTGCATCTGCTTGGTCTCCACCACCAAGAACTGTTCTTCCGCCGCAGTGGACTCGAAGAACGACTGACAGGTGTGAATATTCCCACTGTGGTGCATGACATTCTGGCCTAGTTTTCAGGGAACCGCTGATGACCTTCCATCGACGTGAATTGATACATGGAGCTTTGGCAGCAGGAACGGCTTCCATGGTGGCAGCGAGCGAAGGAGAGAAATTGGCGACCATGCCTGCGCCACCCAGCATCAGTCCCGCGTTGTCCATGCCATCGAGGGTTATCGACACGAACGTCAGCCTGTTTCACTGGCCGTTCCGACGCCTTCCTCTTGATGAGGTCAATGAGCTTTGTGCGAAGTTTCAGCAACTGGGCATTACCGAGGTATGGGCGGGTAGTTTCGAAGCCCTCCTGCATCGCGACTTGCGAACTGTTAATGAACGATTGCTGAGAGCCTGTCAAAACCGAGAGGAACTCATCCCTGTGGGCGCGGTCAACCCAACTCTTCCTGATTGGAAACATGATCTCAATCTGTGCTTGGGCCGATTTGGCATGCCCGGAGTCCGACTGCTTCCCGGTTACCATGGCTATGCATTGGGTGACGCAGTATTTGGTGAGCTACTTGAAACCGCAACTAAACTGGGCGGGTTCGTGCAAGTTGTGATTGCAATGGAAGACACACGCACCCAATCCAACTCGATACAGGCTCCCAATGTGGATCCTCGAGCTCTGCAGCAATGGATGAAGCAAATCCCAGATGCAAGAGTACAAATTTTGAACTGCCGCCCCTCCGCATCTGACCTGAGAACTTTTGCGTCGATTCCCCGGCTCACCGTAGACACATCAAGAGTAGATGGAACGGATGGCGTTGCGACACTAGTGAAAGCAATCGGTATCGACCGCGTGCTTTATGGATCTCACTCGCCATTCCTGATCCCGGAAGCCGCCTGCATACGAATGATTGAGACGGGTATCCCCGGCGCTGAGGTCAAAACAATCATGCAGAAGAATGCTGAGCATTTTCGAAATTCGAAAAACCCCTCGCCCCAAAATCAACAAAGGCAGGGCCAATGACTTTTGGATTACCGCCCACAGAGACCCTTCGCGATTACCGAATCTGGGATTCCTACTTCACCCCAGCTTTCTCACACCCGGGAACCGACGGCACTCGTGATTTGATCAAAGACATTGAAAGATCGATGACAGCGATCCAATTGGGGCATTTTGAAAAGCTATGCTACTTTGCCCATGTGGGAATCGGCACGACCACCGACCCGGCGTTAGAAAACTTATTGGGGACCCAGCCGCAGCTCGTACTGAAACCATTGGAGCGATGGCCCAACAAATTACTGGGGATGATACAGCTCAATTTACAGAATACAAAAGCCTCACTGGAAGCTCTGAACCAATGGGTAAAAGATGGACCCATGCTGGGAGTTTACTTTCCGGGAAGTGGACCTGGCGCAGCCAATTGCCTAGATCCCAAAGCAATCAGACTCGTGGAACGAGTGTCGGAACTGGGGGGTGTAATCATGCAACACACGTGGCTTAAAACGGGTGGTAAACGCTCGCCACATGAATCAACACCGATCGAGCTTGCAACCTTGGCCTCCCGTTACCCGAAACAACATTTTCTCTGCGCGCACGCCGGTGGCGAATGGGAACAAGGCATCCGTGCTGTCCGCGATACACCCAATGTGTTGATCGAAACGTCTGGGTTCGATGCAACCGCGGGTTTCATCGAAATGGCCACTCGCGAATTGGGATCAAAACGGATTGTATTCGGCAGTCACTTGCCATCTCGATCAATGGGAACAGAACTTGCAAAAATCATCGCTGCCCAAATCAGTGAAGAAGAAAAAAAAGACATTCTGGGGCGAAATTACCGTAAAATTTTGAGCGGGACTCAATCAAGCAAATGATTGCCTGCCCCAAGAATATCCAGACCGCCCCCCACGGAGGAAACCAAACTGGAATCCGAAGCACACCCCGAAGGCTTCGGTATAGAAAACCCTAAGCGTCCCAACCAACTGCTCCACAAACGAAACAACTGCAGTGACCGTACACACTGGGACCGTACACACTGAGACGTCGAGTGGCCTGTGTGCTTGCTCAACGTTCCAACTGGCTGGATTTTCCTGCAAACGCTAGACTGGCGATCTCCAAAACCATTTCCTTGCTTGGGCAGTTTGGCAACGCATTTGGCCTTAGCCAACGCACACTGAGATATTCACGTTGTGTTCTGCCTTTCATGTATCCACCAGCGGGAGTTGAATTTAAAATCCTGCACGAAACTTTTTTCGCCCATCATGCAACGCTTGATTACCCGCACCTATCGCTCGATAGTCCCATTAGCCACGGTGTGTCTCTTGACGCTAATATCGACCGTCAGCGTCGATTTTTGGTCACTGGCATTTGCCGTCGAAAATCCATCACCCCGGATATCAAGACTGGAAACTGGCCCCAACGTCCAGTACGAACTTCAGTCAAAACTGATTGATGCGATGCCGGGCGATGTGATCGAACTGGCAGAGGGACATTTTCAATTTCATCGTCAACTTGACATCACAACCAGCCATCTCACGATCCGCGGTGCCGGCAGCAACAAAACGGTTTTGTCATTTAAAGGTCAAGCATCAGGTGGAGCAGGTCTGGAAGCCACAGGTGATCAATTGCTGCTGGAGGGGTTTGCAGTCGAAGACACCGCAGGCAATGCGATCAAAGTGCTGGGTGCTGACGGGGTGACTTTCCGTGACGTACGCACCGAATGGACGGGGCCTGCATCATCGACCAATGGAGCCTATGGGATTTACCCGGTTCAATGCAGCAATGTATTGATCGAAAGGTGCACCGCCATTGGTGCATCAGATGCCGGCATCTACGTGGGGCAGAGTCGCAACGTCATTGTCCGTTCGAACCGTGCTGAAAGAAATGTCGCGGGGATCGAAATTGAAAATACAATTCACGCTGATGTCTACGACAATATTGCAACCAAAAACACCGGTGGCATTCTTGTTTTTGATTTACCTGGCTTACAGATCAAATCCGGCCGACAAATCCGGGTACATGACAACCAGGTCACCGACAACAACCATTTGAATTTTGCCGCCAAGGGGAACGTCGTCGCATCAGTGCCGCCAGGCATGGGAATCATGGTGATGGCGACAGATGAAGTCGAACTCGATCACAACACCATAAAACATCACCAAACGACAGGTGTAGCGTTACTCGCCTATCAGGCCAGCAGCAAGCGATTAAAAAAACGTGACACGACTGAATTTGATCCCTATCCGGAATTGATCTCAATCCACGAAAACAAAATCAGCGACAGCGGTTATGCCCCTGCGGGTGAGATGGGACTGCTACTTGCTCCATTTGTGGGAGGCGTCTTTCCAGACATTTTCTGGGATGGAGTGGGTGACCCGACTCGAATGAAAAACGAATCATTGACGGAACGGCAGATACCCGCCATTGAAAACAATATCGGAGCACGATTTACGAACTTCGATCTTTCTCACATGACCCCTCGAGACCTGCTTACGGGACGACACAGCATTGCCAGTGAACTGACTCCACATCAAATCAAACGTGTTCAAATCCCCAAGGTCGTCTTACCCCCACCCAAATCACCAGGCAAGGATGCATCGAACGCAGTCCTGGTCTATCGAACGGCAAAGCAGAAGCTTTCGGAATATGAATTATTTAAGGGAACCATCGCAGATCACGTACCAGCCAAACACGTCTATCCCTATGAACTCAACACACCGCTGTTCAGTGATTACGCCAGCAAGCACCGGTTCTTTAAAATTCCCGAGGGAAAACAGATCCGTTACTCCAAAGAGGGGACGATTCAATTTCCAATTGGAACTGTGATTTCAAAAACATTTGCCTATCCCATTGATATGACTGACCCTTCTCAGGGCGAACGATTGCTCGAAACACGGATTGAATTTCGTCGGGACGACGGTTGGTTTGGTTTTTCCTATCTTTGGAACGAACAGCAGACCGAAGCAACCCTTGCCCTTGGTGGAAGTGAAATTAACGTCAGTTGGATTCACACGGACGGCAAGCAACGAAGCAATCGCTACCAGGTTCCCAACGCCAACCAGTGCCTGAATTGCCACCAGCAGGGAGACCAATTTGTTCCCATTGGACCGGTAGCAGCAAACCTGAATGGAAACTGGGACTATGGGCATGGTTCACGGAATCAACTAGCCGCGTGGACAGAACAGGACTTGCTGGCGGAGGCACCGTCGCCAGCATCCATCGATGCGTGGCCTGTATTCGGGGACACCCGAGAGCGGTCCATTCCTGATCGCGCCCGCTCGTGGTTACATGTGAATTGTGCACACTGCCACAATCCACGTGGATCTGCTCGCACCTCCGGCCTGGATCTGCGCTTGACCCAAATGAATCCGGCAAAGTTTGGCGTCCACAAAGTACCTGTCGCAGCGGGACATGGTTCAGGAGGCCGATCATTTGACATCGTGCCGGGCAAACCAGATGAATCCATCCTGCTGTACCGCATTGAATCAGAAGATCCTGGCATTGCGATGCCCAGCGTCGGCAAAAATTTAGTACCGATCGAAGCTGCCGAACTGATACGTGCATGGATCGAACAACTTGATTGACCTCAGCACTTACAGGTGAGATGTGATGAACAGCCAAGCCTCAGCCAACTTGCCTGCTGCAGAAAGTGACGAGTTATTCGAACAACTTCAGTTGGGCGCGAATTTCCTACGCACTCTATCGCTTGAAGAACGAATCAAATTAATTGATCGCTGCACTGCGGGCGTGAGCGATATTGCCCGCCATTGGGTTGAATCAGCATGCACCGCGAAACAAATCCCCCGTGACTCACCGGCACGGGCGGAGGAAATCACAGGAGGCCCCATCGCAACCGTGCGATTCCTCCGTTTGCTGGCACAATCACTTAAGGATATCGCTAACAGTGGCACCCCGCGCTTACCCGGACCAGTGACGCAGCAACACGGGCAGTATCGCATCCCGGTGTTCCCAACAAGACAACTGAATGACTCGCTGCTTTTCTGGCCAATGAAAGCTGAAACATGGCTTGCTCCATCGATTACGGAACCAAATATTTTCTCTGATGCAACCGACCAATTTCGCACAGGCAGTGCGGAAGCATCTATCGCCGTGGTACTGGGAGCCGGGAATGTTTCTTCCATTGCTGCGACCGACATGCTCAGCAAGGTGCTGACCGAGAATCGCGCCGTGTTACTAAAAATGAACCCCGTCAATGACTACCTGACTCCTCATTTTGAAACTGCATTCAAACCTCTGATTGAAGCAAACGTACTGAGGATTGTCCGCGGTGGTAGCGAAACGGGTCAGCAACTGATCAACCATCCGATCGCCCAATCCATTCACATCACAGGCTCCAACCATACCCATGACTGCATCGTCTGGGGACACGGTGATGAAGCTGAAAAACGCAAGCAAAAAAGAATTCCACTACTGAAAAAAACGATCACAAGTGAACTGGGCAACGTCAGCCCATGGGCAGTCATCCCAGGACGCTACTCGACTGCGGAATTGCGTGCCCAGGCAGAAACCATTGCCTCGTCGATCATCAACAACGCATCCTTCAATTGCATTGCAACAAAACTCATTGTCACCTGCCGCCAATGGTCTCAGAAAAAACAATTCCTTGATTTACTTGATTCAATTCTTGCAGCCACCCCAGCTCGATATGCGTACTACCCTGGTGCTGCGGATCGCTTTAACCGCTTCAACGGCGAGCCACCAGCGAATCGTGATTTCCTGCCTTGGACCCTAAAACGCGACATCAACCCCAAGGCAACACCACACTTGGTCAAGGAAGAATCATTCACATGCGTGTGCGGTGAATTGACATTGGACTCAAAAAATGAGGAGGAGTTTCTCGGACAGGTTCAGGACATTTTCAATCAAGATATCTGGGGCACTCTGGCAGCCAGTCTTACTATCCCCACTGCGTTTCGCCACAAACATGCAGGGCTTCTTGACGAGACGTTGCGCAAGTTGCGATACGGCACAATCGGTATCAACCAGTGGACCGCCATTTCCTTCGCCCTGATGTCGCCGCCGTGGGGCGGATTTCCAGGAGCGAATTTAGGCAACGTCCAAAGTGGCATTGGTTTCGTCCACAACACCTTTCTACTAAACCGCCCCGAAAAAACAATCCTTACTGCGCCCTTGAGAATGCACCCAAAACCAATTTGGTACTCAACGCATCGGCAACCGGAAAAAGTGTCATGGGATCTACTGGACCTTTACATAAACCCCTCTGCCCTAAGACTGCCAAAACTGCTCTGGCATGCCGTCACCGGCTGAGTGTGGCTTTTCAATGAATACGTCCTGTTACACAAAATGGTGTAACATACGCACCTTGTATTGCACCTTGATTTCGCATCTCACCAACGGTCCCCCCCACGACTCGCACGACCGCAGGTCACACGAAAACAAAGCTGACATGACTGCGCAAAACAGCGGTGACCCCCTTCAAACAACGAAACCCACTCAATGCGACTCGAGTGGCAACACTGCAGCAGCCTCATCACGCGATCAACTTGACAGCGCAGGGATCCGCAATAGCGAGCAAGTGACGGCAACACCAAGTGGCCCGGAAACACAACGGGCCATCGACCAATGGCTGAATCAATACTCACTGTATCACCAGAACACACTGAACAAACAAATCCACTTCATTTGCGTGCCACTGATCGTTTTTAGCATTCTTGGGCTTCTGTGGTCGATTCCGGTACCGCCCCCAATCGCCCAATGGGGGGCATGGGTCAATGTCGCAACCGCTGTCGTACTGCTCGGCACCCTCTACTACACACGCCTCGCACCAAGCCTTGCGATCGGCATGCTGATCATCGCGTCAATATCGATTTTCGTTCTCAGCCACACCGAGCAGTGGACTGGCCTCAAAGCATGGCAATGGGCAGTCCCGTTATTCATCCTGGCGTGGATAGGCCAATTCATTGGGCACCACATTGAGGGCAAAAAACCTGCATTCGCAAACGACCTGCAGTTTCTCTTAATCGGTCCACTTTGGATCCTTGCCGACCTCTACCGGCGTGTTGGGATCGTTTATTGACAACGTCGCACATCAAAATCATGCACAACCACTTGCTATTTAAAAAACTGGTAAGCCGCTCATTCAATTTAACAAAGACCCAATGACAGAAATCCGTTTCCTAACCACTGTGTTTTTCATAACCTGCACTTTCGTGTTATGTCCTGAAAAAAATCCTGCGTCAGCGGACGATCACATACTAAAAAGCGAGCAGCATGCATCCACCAGCAGACTGGCTCAACAAGTCACGATCCACCGCGACAAATGGGGAGTCGCACACCTGTTTGGCGACACGGATGAAAGCACACTGTTCGGAGCTGGCTACGCGCAGGCAGAGGATTATTTCTGGCAACTTGAGGACACCACCATCCAAGCCATTGGAAGGTACGCCGAGGTACGCGGCAAAGATGGACTGAAAACGGACTTACTGGTACGCAGCTTTGAGCTTGCGAGACGCTCAGAAGCCGACTTCGCCAAATTGCCCCCTGAAAGCCAGAAGCTTCTCCAAGCCTTTGCCGCCGGTGTGAATCATTTGCTGGAAACAGACCCATCCGTCAAACCACGTCTGCTAGAGCGGTTCGAAGCGTGGCACGTGCTGGCCATTGACCGGTACCTGATGTTAACCATGACGTATGGCGGTAGCGGAGCCAGAAAACCTCGGCCAGAGGATGCGAAGCTAAGTTTTCGAGATCAAAAACTTCCACGATACAGCTGGGACTGGTTCGATCCACCCCACCAGTTTGAGACAGAGGTGCGCGAGGCCATAGGCTCGAATTCATGGGCCATCGCTCCGAAAAAAACCCAGTCCGGTGAGGCGATGCTGTTCATCAATCCACACCAACCGTGGTACGGAATCGGCCAATTCTACGAGATGCATTTGCACAGCAAAGAAACGCTCCGCTTCTCCGGTGCATGCTTCTTTGGAAACCCCATCCCTGTGCTCGGTCACAACGAATACCTGGGGTGGGCTTACACGGTGAATCAACCCGATGTCGCCGACTCATGGCGAATCGAATTCAGTCACCCCACTGATCCTCTCCAGTATCGCTTCGGTGATGGTTATCGCCAAGCAGAAGAGTGGCAAGAATCGATTTCAATTAAAGAAAACAATGTGGTCGAAACCAAGATCGTCACGTTTCGCAAGACCGAAACAGGACCCATCATGTCCTACAACGGCAAGCAGGCTGTCGTCGCAAGAGTGGCCCGTCTATTTGATGTGGGACGTTTGGACCAGGCAGTAGAGATGGTTCGTGCCAAAAACTTCCAAGAATGGAAAAAAGCATTTTCACGGTGTGCCATTCCCATGTTCAACGTGACATACGCTGACCGCGACGGGAACATTTTCTATGCCTACAACGGCGCGGTGCCCATCAGAGATGAAGGCTTTGATTGGACACGCACTGTTGATGGCAGCAACCCGGCAACCCAGTGGAAAGGCATTCATCCTTTCAAGGACTTGCCGCAGGTCCTGAATCCCAAGTCGGGCTATGTTCAAAACTGCAACTGTTCGCCTTATGTCACGACCGATGCTGGAAATCCAAATCGTGAGGATTTTCCAAAGTACATGGTTCGTGATTGGAACGTAGACAAACGTCGCAGCAAGCTTGCAAGAGAGCTACTGTCCAATGCTAACGAAGTCAGTTTCGACTGGTACCAGCAACTGTGCTTTGATTCAACGCTTTATTGGCCCAAAACGGAAAAGCCGAATTGGCAACGTCAATTCGCGTTCATGCAACAGACGGAGCCCGAACTAGCTGCCAAATTGCAACCGTACCTGGAAGCACTCATCAAGTGGGATGGGAAAGCGGACAAGAAATCGAAAGTCGCACTGCTGTGCATCAGTTGGTACGAAGAGCTTTATGGCACTTCGCAAGCCGAGAGGATCAAAAGTGAATACAAAGGTGATCCGAGAAAACAGTTGATTGCGTTGGGGAGAGTTGCAAAACGACTCGAGGAACTCCATGGCGACTGGAGACTACCGTGGGGTGAGGTTCATCGCCTACAAAGAACCGCGTACAGTGCCGACACCATGGAGGCCGGTGTCTCATTGCTGCCGTTCGCTGCCAGTCAAGCGTGCGCGGGTGCCCCCGGTCCACTGGGAGTCGTATTCACGATTTACTCGACGCCCAGTGTCCCCCTGCTACGTCCACAGCGCTTTGCGGTGGTCGGGTGTTCGTACATGTCAGCCATCGCTTTTGGCAAGGACAAAGTACGTGCGGTCTCGTTGGTACCCTTCGGAACATCAGGAAGTCCCCGTTCTCCCCACTTTCGGGATCAGGCAAACCTGCTTAGCAACCAGGAGTTCAAGCGAGCGTGGTTCTATGAAGACGATGTAAAAAACGCGGCACTCCGTTCTTATCACCCCGGTAAAAAAACGACCACGATGCAAGAGAAAAAATGAAAACACTTACACTGAAAACAGCAATCGCAATCTGCTTTCTTGCCTCCACGGCATCGCTCGCCCGCGGTGAACAGCCAAATATTCTGTTCTGCATTTCAGATGACCAAAGCTATTGGCACGCCGGTGCCAATGGTGATCAAGTTATCGAGACCCCTGCATTTGACAGGGTTGCCAAGGAAGGGATCCGGTTCACGCATGCCTTTTGTGATGCTCCTACATGCGGTCCTTCGCGCAGTGCAATCCTGACAGGACAACACATTTGGCGTCTTGAAGAAGCTGGGAACATCCACAGCACACTGCCCGCTCATTTTGCGACCTACCCCGCCATACTGGAAGAACGGGGTTACGTCACTGGTTTTACCGGGAAAGGCTGGAGTCCAGGCCGCCTTGAAGCGGGTGGAAGAACAAGAAATCCAGCGGGGAAAGAATACAGCCGTAATCGACTGCAACCCTCCAAACCTGGAATTTCAAACAAGGATTATGCTTCCAACTTCTCAGACTTCTTGGAACAGCGCCCGAAAGACGCGCCCTTCTGCTTTTGGCTCGGGACACATGAACCCCACCGGGGGTACCAGCAAGGCGCTGGGCTAGCCGCTGGTAAAGATCCATCCAACGTCGTGGTGCCGCAGTCTCTTCCCGACACTGCATTAGTTCGCAGCGACATCCTTGATTACTACACCGAAGTAGAGCATTTTGACCAGATGGTTCAACGTGCTCTCATCCTGCTTGAACAACAGGGAGAACTGGACAACACCATTGTGGTGGTGACCAGCGATCATGGAATGCCATTCCCACGAGCAAAAGCAAGCCTTTACGACACGGGAACTCATGTGCCCCTTGCCATCCGCTGGGGAAATGGCATCCAAAACCCAGGGCGAATCTCGGATGCCTTCGTGAACCTCAGTGACTTGGCTCCAACCTTCATCGAAATTGCCCGCCTTGTCCCGCCGGCTGAAATGACGGGACGTAGTCTTCTGGACATCCTGCAAAAAAAGAACGCCCAACTGACACCTGCCCGAGACCATGCGTTGATCGCCATGGAACGGCACGACGGATGCCGCAAAGGTGGAAAAGGCTATCCGTGTCGCGCTATCCGTACATCCAAGTTTCTTTTCATCCTGAATCATGAACCAGGCCGTTGGCCTTCAGGAAGCCCCGATGCTTCTGTATGCGCACGAGCGATTCCCTATGGTGAGATCGATACCTCGCCCACCAAAACCCTGATGATGAAGGACTCCACTGACGAACACCGTCAACGGTTGCAACAACTCGCATTCGGGTTACGACCAGCAGAAGAACTTTATGATTTAACATCGGACCCGTGGCAAACGAAAAACATTGCGAGCGACTCGAAATACTCAGCAGATCTAGATCGTCTACGTACTCGGCTCACCAAACGTTTGAAAGAGACAAATGACCCACGGCAAACGGGTGGTGCAGTCCTATGGGACTACTATCCGTACTACGGAGTTCGCAAGAATCGTGACTGGCAGGTGGACACCATGCCATCCGAGCCGGCCAGACAATGACCCATGCCAATATTTTTTCGATTGACCAAGACCCACAAATGAGGGTTCATTTATTGCTCCGAAAATTGATGCAACACTCAGATCATCCTTGATTTCCCGTTTCTAAACTTCCGTTTCTACAAAACCTACTGGTGCTTCCGGTGTTCTACCGAACGTTACAATCCCGCAGCGTGATAGTGTGTTAGATTTAGTAGCAACCAAGGTGCATGTCGGTTCATGCCTCAGGTAAATCACAACACACTGATTCTACTTGACCCAACGCTGCTCATTACAACCTGCAAAATCGCCAGAACAGCGATAGCACAAGCAAACAATCAGGTCCTGGAGCAAACGATTAATGGAATTTATGGAAGTCCCCTTATTCGATGATGACATTTACAAAATGCTCATCCGGTTTGCATTCAATTTGCTGTTTCTTGGCCTGATCGTGCGTTTTGCGATCCTGCCCAACCAACAGGATCGAGAGTTTGCATTTACAGTGAGCATGCTGAACATCACAGTATTCTTCATCTGCTTTGCACTGAAAAAGCTTGAGCTGGGTATTGGAATGGCTCTCGGTCTATTCGCAATTTTTGGGGTCTTGCGATATCGGACAAATGCACTGCCAATCAAGGAAATGACGTATCTGTTCATCGTCATTGGCATTGCGGTGATCAATTCATTGTCAAACAAGAAAACCAGCTATGCCGAATTGATGGCCGTCAACGGTCTGATTCTCTTCGCCGCATATCTAAAAGAAAAATTTGTCGCCAACGGAAAAACGAACACGGGGCTTCAAGGCGTGGTTTCAAAAAAAGCCAAGAAGCATGTCGTTGAGTATGATCGCCTTGACCTCTTGGCACCTGAAAAAGCAGACGAACTTTCCGCTGATCTCATCCAGAGAACGGGGATGCCCATTTCGCGGATTCAAGTACAAAACATCGACCTGAAAACCAATTCAGTCACGCTCAACATCTGGTGCAACGAAAGCTCAGCCAAGAAAGATTCGTAAGAAATAGATGCCTCATGCCTCCAGGGTCAGCGATTCCCGAACCAGCGATTCCCGAACCAGTGATTTCAGACATTCGGTCAGTGCACTGACTGAAAGACATTGCTGGTTGTGAGCAAGCCTGTTGCATTTCCGGGGAAACCGCATCAGCAAACGACGACCGCAACCTGCCCTCATCTGTAGGAAGCAGGTTACGTGTGCACTATTACCAAGGCCACCACAACCAGGGCCACCTCGGACTCAGTTTGCGTGGCAGCACCCCTCAGGATGCACCATCGAGTCCACGACTACTGGTACACCCGCACATAATCGATCAGGTACTGGGCTGGGAACTTGGTGTTTGCCCCTACAGGGCCCACGAAACCGCCTCCAACCGATAGATTCAGCAGCAAATGAAATTTCTGGTCGAAGGGAGCAGGAAAGGCTCCCCCCGTCGTGCTCCACTTGGTTTGAGTCTGCACCAACTTGTCGTCGACGAACCACTGCATTTTCCCAGCCTGCCATTCGATGGCAAAGGTATGAAAGGCATCCGTAAAATTTCCTTCCGGAAGTTTGTATTCTTTTCCTGATGACGTGTTCTTGGGCCACGCGTCACCGTAGTGCAGTGTTCCCAGCACTTCGTTGGTGTTTTGACCACGAAACTCCATGATGTCGATCTCACCACTCTTCGCCCATCCACCATACTTGTCACCTGTGGGAAGCATCCAGATGGCTGGCCAAAGCCCTGCCCCGGCAGGCAACTTGGCTCTCACTTCGATCCGTCCATACTTCCAGTCACCGCGATGTTTGGTGCGCACGCGCCCAGAAGAATATTCTCGCTTGGTACCCATGATGTTTGCGTTGTCACGATGGGCTTCCAGAATCAGATTCCCTCCCCCAACACGAACATTTTCTTTTCGGTCAGTGAAAATTTGCAACTCTCCATTGCCGCCTCCAAATGCATTCACCTCGATCCCCCACTTTGAGTAATCAAGTGCATCACCATCAAAGTTGTCCTCCCACACCAGCTGTCGTCCGGCGTTACTCAATGGTTCCTGGGCCACTGATGAAACACTCAGCAAGGAGAAACTGGCGCTAGCAAAACAGACGCTGGCGAAAACGATGCGTGAAAAAACAGTCGAGTGCATGAAAATTTCCTTTGCTGTGTTATTGCACAGTGCGTGCGTACGGGGCCAAAATTTGCGGGCTTGAACCACGCGAAAATCAATAGTGTGCTTTTCCAAATCACTCACGACATCAACCACCTTGCCAGAAGTTGTAAAAAACATCGATACGACTTATCACACCGGTGCGGGAAAAAACATTTTTCGTTTCATTTGGCGTTAACAATAAATCGCAACGCTCCTCTGGTTCCATGCCGATTGCTGATACGACTAGTCTGGCTTCCGTTGACTGATGATATACAACTGGCGTTTGACAGAACGTGAATGCAAAACTGCCTGCTGGCAAAGCGATTTCGACGAAGTCGTCCTGCCGATTCACAAGCTGGATTTTCGAGTCCTCCTGCAACAACTCACAAGCCTCGAACATGCAGGGATCGAACCCGATTTGACCATTCTGAATCCGCACGCCTAATTCAGTAAAACGCGACAGAATATCTTCCTTGACTTGACCGGTCATCCCCGGTTGCTGCACACCAGCGTTCCGTGGCGTGTGCGAGTAGGGATCCGCTGGAAACGCGCCATACTGTGCAGGTGATTTTGCAAGACCGATGCCATCACGAATGGTCCGATAGTGCTTCAACAATTTTTCGGTCAACCGCGAAGACTCACCACCTTGTTGCGACCAGATGCAATTTTCAATGGCAGTCAACGCCAATTTCGAGACCATGTGCCAATAAATCGATCCCAGTCCTTCATAAGCAAAGAAGGTTCCACTGCGTCCGGTGAAACTCTTGTGACAAAAAGTACTTTCAAAGAGATCGCAAACAAGATCCGAATCAGCGGCAACCGCATTCGCATATTCTGGATTCTCAGCAAGCGAATTCAACGCACGCCTTAAATCTGCAGCATTGCGAAAGTCGCCGCTGAAATGAACTCCACCCTCTTGGTCCTGCCGCACAATTGCACCATTTCCATCTGCGATGAGTTGCTGTAGCAACTTGGAGCGTTTCCAGCCCTCCGTTTCGAGATTATTCTTCTTCAGGAAGCTTGCGAGTTGCCGATCCGGATACAGCATGAAACTCTGCTGATCTTCCCGATAAATTGCACTCTCGTGGAGAGCATCCATGATCTGCAATGCTTCCTCCGCAGATAACAGACCGCTATTGAGCACAGCAACCTGCCCCTCAAGCATTTCCTGCAGCGTCGTGACACTGTAGCCATCCGCTTGCATTCCGAGCAGATTGTATGAGTGATAAAGTCCATCTGAACGCAGATTCAGGTGGATCGTATGGTCAATCATGCGCAAACACTGCTGCAGCAAACTCAAACAATCGCTTAACGGCAACTCAGTTTTTTCACCAGACAGACCAGCATCATAAATCTGCTGCCGATAGTCAGACCCAGCTTTTGAAAGAGCATCAACGATCTTCTTGCGTTGAGCATCGCTCATATCTCCAGAGAACAGGTCGCTATTTGAGTCCAAAGTTTTGGCAATGTCTTTTACCAGGGAAGTGATTTCTCGAGACACAAGAATGGTCTCAGGCAATTCATCCCGCGACAGCCACCGCATCATGAAATCACAATACCGGCGCAGATAACACGTCGTTACAACGGAAAGCCCACTGCCTACCAGCGCATTGTTGGCATCGTTCCATTCAGGTCGCTGCGTATTCAACCAGACACCGCCACCAGGAACAAAATTTGCGACCTTCACAAGCGCCGTGAGCAGAAGTTTTTCCAACATGGTGACATGATGAGGCGTCCCGTCAGTCCCAGGCAACAGTTTTCCATCAGCGCCCAAACGAGACACTCTCTGTTGAATCTCCTCAGCCAACTCATGATCGAAATCAATCGTCTCCTGCGGATCTCGCTGAATGGCATCGTAGTCCCGAATTCGATATGGGACCTGAGCATAAGCACAACACTCGGTGGTCAACCACTGATCAAGCTCGGCAGGATAAAAATGCTGTGAACACTCCAGGAGTTTCAGCAGATAAACGATCTGATGATCTCCCCAGTAGCCGATGTTTCCCCAGGGATCCTTGGGATCGATGGTCTCCCATTCGAATCCATCTTTATTGACTCGATAAGGGTTATATCCATCGGCAGTGGAGGCATTTAAGAACCGGAAAACCATGCTCCGGGAAAAGTTTGGAAATGACCATGACAATGCTTCCCAGTTCTGAAAGATGTCTCGCCAATTGCCCTCATAGCACAGCGACTCAGTTCCATCAGCACCAAAGAAGTCGATGGAAAATCCATTCCACGGCCGCGTGGGATCCCCATGGCGACGACTGTAAGTTAGCGGCAGGTACTCCAAAGCGATGCGTCGCACATCATCGTCATTCGTCTGGATTGCAATGGCTAACAAACCCTCAAGGTCAAGTTCGGGTTCTGCAGCAATGCTGTCCAGAAACCCGGGGTTGCGTTCCGCGGCCTGACGATTGAAGTGCAGCAGGTGTTCCCGAAAATCATCAGCAGATATAAAATACTGATGCGTTGGAATTCCCCCACGCATGACATTAAAAAGCACGTTGGACTGATGTCGCTGTACACGTAGCGAATCTCCCCCCACCTGCCTTCCATCGGCAGCAGAAACAATCGCCAGCAAACGTCTCTCGTTCTCCGCAACATCCCGATCAAGGACCATAGCAACGTCAGAAGAATCGTCCAATTCTTTCATTAAATCGACAACGTCAGTTTGATCACAATTGACATTGGCAACAATGCTCCAAGTTGCTTCACCGCGATGATTGCCTTTCCCTGCATCATCACCTGATTGATCGACTCGGCTTCGGGCAGTGGAATCATCAAGAGCTGAATCCTGAGCAGGAGGGATCACATGCTCAGCAACCGTAAAGTAAGCACCACGACGGCCGCGAATATCGGTTTCCTGCTCGACAGACAGCCCATCTCGAAACCGATCCAATTGTCCAGCACTCAACAAAACACTGGGTTGATCCAAACCATTTTGCCAAGCGATTGTGGCCCGCAGGCCTTCACTTGGTTCAGCGCGATCAGTCGGAATGGAACTCAGGTAGTAGATGCCAATCCCATGCCGGTCGGACAATTCGGCTTTCTTGTATGCATCCCCAAGATTGCTATATCGCAATTGGAATTTCTGTTCGAGTCCGGCAGGCAACAGGTTCTGGATACCATCAAGCACTAGCACGCTTGCTGCATCCTGCCCCAAATTCCTCAGCTTGCACTTTCGAACGAAACCCAACCGATTACTGAAGGTCCAACAGTAGCTGAAAGCGAGGCCCAAACCCTGATGGACCTCCTCGAACAAGAGCCGATTACCGAGCCAGTTTTTGTACAAATTACGCGTTACTTGGGCATCTGAATCGATTCTTTGTGCAAAGGGCTCCCATGTGGCAAATCGCCCGTCTCCCAATTGCTTTCGAACGATCGTCTTTGCCCCAGTGCAGGAGGCATAATCAATCAATTTGTCCGACGAATAATACGGGAAAAGAGCAGAGTCCGGATTTTTCCGCCCAGCCGTCAACGCACCACGACTGGAAATGAACATCCAATGATCACCCGAACTGACCGGACTCATGAAGAATTCCGGCATCATGTGAACGCCAGCGATCCGATACCACGATTCATCTTCGATGATAACGTAGCCATCAGAAATTGATTTCTCAGTTTGAGCGGATTTTAGAAGAGCGTGGTTCATAAAGTTAATACAAGTAGCTATGGCAATTCAATATTTTCGTGACACGTTCATCGCGGGCTGATAGAGTTCCGATGCTTGATCAAACATCGGAGACTTCAGCATTTTTTCTGGCTTGCAAATCGCATTCAATTTCATCAAGCACACGATCACTGATGCTGTAAAATGCCAAGCAAATAGCGGCGGCCAGAAAGAACCCTGCGGGGATCACACTCATCATCATGCACAGCCCGTTGAGGGTGACAGCAGCCTGTAGCTGCTCAACGCCATCGATAGGCTCCACGTACTGGAAGAACTCCAAAGCAAAGCCTGTCATCGCCGCCCCTACAGCACAGCCCATTTTCTGTGAGAAGGTTGCCGCCGAGAACACCAAACCCGTTGCGCGACGACGAGTACGCCACTCCGAATAGTCGGCCGTGTCCGCATACATGGACCACAGCAGCACGGGACTTGGACCGCCAATGAATGATGAGGCAATGTAAAGAGCGAACATCCAGGCTGTGTCGTCAGGGTTCAGCAGAAAAAAAGCTGCGGTGATTACAGCAACCCCAAGATTCATATAGATCATCAACATCTTCTTTCCGAAGATGCTTGTCAGTTTTTTTGTCAGTAACATTCCGGCGATCGCCGCAAGGCTGCCAGCGACAAAAAAGCTGGGAACCACGCTCTCATTGTTGCAGTAGTACTTGAAGTAATAAAGGATCGCCCCTCCACGAACAAATGCCCCCATGAGCTGAAACAATCCAAATCCAAATAACACCATCCACGGCCGATTGGCAAGAAGATCATTGAAATCCAATTCCAGCGACGATTGCTGAACGTCTGCGTCGGCTTCATCGCTGGATTGATTTAAAAACTTAAGTAACAAACCAACCAAGCTCAGGATGAGATAGACACCAACGACCCACGGCAATACCACAAGCGAAAATTGGGTCGCCAAGATGGCCAGCAAACTCAAACCGCCAATGATCACCTGATGCAGCTTTGTGCTGGTCAACAAAAATTTCAAATCAGCCTGATAGGTCGACGTCTTCTGAACCTCAGGCAACACGCGTTCCTTGGTGGTTGCGAACGTGATCAAAAATAGAATGACTGCAGCAATCGAAAACACCACCATGGTGCACAGGAAACCCATCTGCTCGTCCAACACCCGCGTCGTTTCCTTTCCGTCGACGATCACCGACTCGGTACCGCCAAACAACCCGACGAGGTCCAGAGTGAAATACTGAACGATAATGCCGCCCACAAATGCCAATACAAATCGGTAGGTCGATACACTGGTGCGTTCGAGAGAACTCGCAGAAATCACCCCCATCAAAGCACCGTAGGGAATATTGATAGCCGTGTAGGCCATCATCACCAGGGTGTAGGTGATGTACGCGTAAATCAACTTGCCTCGGTCACCCAAGTCAGGAGTGTAGAAGGTCAAGACACCAGTGACCGCGAACGGAATACACATCCACACCAGATAAGGACGAAAACTACCCCATGCCGTCCGAGTGCGATCAGCGAAGTACCCCACCAAAGGATCGTTGATAGCGTCCCAAATCCGAGTGACCAGAAGCATCGTTCCGGCAGCGCCCGCTTTGATTCCGAACACGTCGGTGTAGAAGTACATCAGAAAGAACTCAAACGTCTTCCAGTAGAGGTTCGATGCGGTATCTCCGAG
>Ga0315331_10000328_pt1 | contig 31600 bp, 37 predicted proteins | sample M160m34915metaG_FD_203456 | JGI IMG/M metagenome (GOLD analysis project Ga0315331, IMG submission 203456) | Ammonia-oxidizing marine archaeal communities from Monterey Bay, California, United States - M1 60m 34915 | ecosystem: Environmental > Aquatic > Marine > Intertidal zone | place: USA...
CAATACGCCCTGAACCGCTGTGTCGGCACCCTCAAAACCCGCTTGCCAGTCTGCATGACCGGGAGAGAGCCCCGCGAGCAGTGACAGGTGGCCCCCGGCTGAGCCACCGGTAATCACAACAAAATCGGGATCACCGCCATATTCTGCAATATTGGCTTTGACCCAGGCGATGGCTTTTTTGACGTCGATGATCTGAGCCGGGTACGCGTTTTTGGGTGCGAGCCGGTAATTAATAGACACGCCAACCCAGCCCATTTCAACCATTCGATGCAATAAAGGCTGCGCCTGTTCGGACTTATGTCCCATCATCCAAGCACCACCATGTACCTGAAGCAGCACAGGCCGCCGCTCACTTTTCGTCACCGGAAGGTACACGTCCAGCCGCCCGCGTTTACCGGTGGTGGAATAACTCAGATTCCGCACATAGCGCACCCCGGGGCGTCGAAATCGAAATGGCCATAACCACTCACGGCTGAAGATCTGATGTTCAAGCCTGGCGCGTCGTGCCTCAGGAATATCCGTCAAAAAATGCGGGCCCAGCGCGACCCGCAACGCACGACTAAAAGCCACGCCGGCATCGAATCCATCCCTGAGCACCCACGCCAAAAGCCCCCAGGTACCCAAAAAAGCTGACAGTCCCCATGCAAATCCCGGGCTATCTGTGCCGATCAATACCACCCATAGCGCAACGAAGGTCGCCTGCAGACCGATGCACCAAATCGCCAACTCTCCGGTTAACCAGCCGCAGAGAAACCAGAGCCAGACTGCCCAGCCAATGCGCCGAACCTGCAATACCGCAGAGACCGCAGAAAACAGGCTCAGGCAGGCGACGACAACAAAAAGATGGTCCATAACGTGTTCCAAAAAGTCCCAAAATACCCTGCTTTTCGGGCGGGAGGAGGTTGCGGGGATGGGCTCTGGATCGCAAGATATCAGGCCCTTCTCCGAGAGGACCTCAACATGAGCCTCAAGCTCGGTGTAGTGATGGATCCCATTGGATCGATTCACTACAAAAAAGATACCACGCTTGCGCTTCTTTGGGCGGCGCAGGACCGCGGGTGGTCACTATTTTACATTGAGCCCGATGGGCTGTATCTCGATGGCAAGACGCCCATGGCAGCGGGGCAAGGACTGACTGTCCATCGAGATCCGGAGCACTGGTACGACCTGGCAGAGGCGACCTCGATACCGCTCGCCGAGTGCAATGTGCTGTTGATGCGAAAAGACCCGCCGTTCGATATGGAATACATTTACGCTACCTACCTGCTGGAACGTGCTGAGCAGCAGGGCGCGCTAGTCGTTAACCGATGCCAGAGTCTCAGAGATTGCAATGAGAAGCTGTTTGCCACTGAATTCCCTGAGTGCTGCCCGCCACTCCTGGTCAGCCGAAATATGGCCAACCTGAGGTCATTTCATGCGCAATACGGAGACGTCATATTCAAACCTCTGGATGGGATGGGCGGCAGTGCGATTTTTCGCGCTCGGCAAGATGATCCCAATGTCAGTGTGATTCTGGAAACACTGACCCAGTCAGGCAATCAGACCATCATGGCGCAGCAGTATCTGCCGGCAATCAACGACGGGGACAAACGCATTCTGATGATCAATGGCGAAGCCGTGCCCTGGTGTCTGGCCCGAGTGCCTCTGGCGGGAGAGAGCCGCGGCAACCTAGCGGCCGGCGGGTCAGGGCGAGTCCAGCCCCTGTCAGAGCGAGATCAGTGGATTGCGGCGCAAATCGGGCCCACACTAAAAGCGCGCGGTCTGTATTTTGTGGGTCTCGACATCATTGGCGACTACCTCACCGAGATTAACGTGACCAGTCCTACCTGCCTCCGGGAGATCGAAGCAGAATCGGGGCTCGACATTGCCGGACAGCTGCTCGACAGCCTCCCTGTCGGAGGGCCCTCATCCTGAATGACGCCACGCCTATGGCCCAGATAACCACTCCCACAGGCTTGCCACCGGCATTCTTCCTGTCGCTTGGCCTACATTTAGTGGTGATCTTCGGATTTCTCATTTCGCCTGCCGGAGACTCTGCGGTGCAGGTGGCTAATCGCGCCGTCACCGTGTTGCTTGCACCGACGCAGCAGGCACCGAAGCGCGCATTGGCCGATGCCGCAGCGCATCAGCAGGGCGCTGAACCAGAACGTTTGGCCAACAGGCCACCCAGTCAGCCTTCTGAGCTACCAACACTAACCACTGCCTCTGCATCCATCAGCACGCGACAGACCGGGCTAACGATGACGTCCCTTGCCGCTCGTTCTGCCCACCCCACGGTAGCCGCGCAAGCGGCACTGGATGCGGAGTACCTGCGACAGTGGCAAGCCGGTATCGAGCGTTTTGGCAATGCCTACTATCGAGGTCTCGCACTGCGACACGGCGACGGCGACGTGCGGCTTCGCGTTACGGTGCGCGCCGATGGCAGACTACTCAAGATTGATCTGCTGGGTAGCTCTGGTACCGATGCCCTCGACCGCGCTGCCATTGATACGGTAGAAAAGCTGGCGCCCTTTGCCCCTTTCCCACCCGCATTGGCGGGCGAGGAATCAGAGCTCGCCATTGTCCGCACCTGGCAGTTCCGGCACTGACCGGCAGCGAAAAAATGCCCGCCGAAGTGAGCAACCAGATCGACAGCCCGCCATCGCTCCGCGGCCACTTTTTGATTGCCACGCCTGTCATCGGCAGTGGTTTTTTTAATCGTTCGCTCACCTATCTTTGCGATCACAATACAGAAGGGGCGATGGGTATTGTCGTCAACCAAAGTCTCAATATCAGCCTATCCGATATGCTGGGCCATCTCGATATTGAAGCCATCCCAGAATGCCCCGACACGCCCATCCTTGCCGGCGGGCCCGTGGCAACGGACCACGGCTTCGTCCTGCACCATGGGGATCCGGGCTGGGAGGGCAGTCACGCTGTCACCGAGACAATCAGTCTTACCGGCTCCCGAGATATACTGTGTGCCATTGCGGCAGGTAACGGCCCAAAAGAGTATTTAGTGGCACTCGGCTATGCAGGCTGGGCTGCTGGCCAACTGGAAGCGGAGATGGCAGAGAACAGCTGGCTCACGGTCCCGGCACACCTCGACATTCTATTTGCAAGCGCTATTGAGGATCGGCTAGCCGCAGCGGGGCGACAGCTGGGTATCGATGTCGACCTTTTGAGCGCTGAGGCAGGTCACGCCTGATTATGGCTCAACACGAAACGGTGATCGCAATAGATTACGGCCTGCGCAATATGGGCGTGGCAGTGGGCAACACCCTCTCCTGCACGGCACAGCCTCTGGCGGTGATCGGCGCTCGAGACGGGGTGCCGGAATGGGAGACGCTGGCTACCCTGATAGCTGAGTGGCAGCCTGCTCGGGTGATCGTGGGTCACCCCATCAATATGGATGGCTCGGAAAGCGAGATCAGCCAAAGAGCGACCCGGTTTGCCCGTCAGGTAGGCGGCCGCTTCAACCTGCCGGTGACGCTAGTGGACGAGCGACTATCGAGTCGAGAAGCAAAGTCCAATGCGCTGGCTGCGGGGCACCGGGGAGATTTTGCAGCAGACCCGATCGATGATCAGGCTGCGGCCATCATTCTCGCTACCTGGCTCAGCGACCAGTAGGCCTCAGGCAGTAATACTGTCGGGTTGCCGCGCTTTCTCGCGCGCTTCCTCTGCCGTGATAATGCGCTTCTCGACCAGCATCTGCAGACACTGGTCCATCGTCTGCATACCAATGGCCTGACCCGTCTGAATGGCCGAGTACATTTGTGCCACTTTGTCCTCGCGAATAAGATTTCGGATCGCCGACGTCCCGCGCATGATCTCGTGGGCAGCAACCCGACCCCCTCCTTTTTTCTTGAGGAGCGTCTGTGAGATGACGGCCTGTAGTGACTCAGATAGCATCGAGCGCACCATGGCTTTCTCTGCCGCAGGGAATACATCGATCACACGGTCGATCGTCTTGGCCGCAGAGGTTGTGTGGAGCGTGCCAAAAACAAGATGCCCCGTCTCGGCGGCGGTCAAAGCAAGACGGATTGTCTCAAGGTCACGCATCTCGCCCACCAGAATAATGTCGGGATCCTCGCGCAAAGCCGAGCGCAACGCTTCAGAGAAACCCAGCGTGTCGCGGTGGACTTCTCGCTGATTCACCAGGCACCGCTTGCTCTCATGGACAAACTCGATAGGATCCTCAATCGTGAGGATATGGTCGTACCGGTTGTCGTTAACGAAATCGACCATCGCCGCGAGGGTCGTCGATTTACCCGAGCCAGTTGGTCCGGTGACCAAAACCAGACCTCGGGGCAGCATGGAGATATCCCGGAACACCTGTCCCATGCCAAGCTGATCCATCGACAGCACCTCCGAAGGAATCGATCGGAATACCGCTCCTGCACCGCGATTGTGATTAAAGGCGTTAACCCGAAAGCGGGCCACATTGGGCACTTCGAAGGAAAAATCCGTCTCGAGAAACTCTTCGAAGTCCTTGCGCTGCCGGTCATTCATGATGTCGTAGATCAACGCCTGCACCTCAGCGTGATCCTGAGCCGGCACGTTGACGCGTCGAACGTCGCCATCGACCCGAATCATGGGCGGCAAGCCTGCGGAGAGGTGGAGGTCGGAAGCGCCCTGCTGGACGCTGAAAGCGAGTAGTTCAGTGATATCCATGTCACAGTCTCCGCGGTTGTCGGACTAGCACATGGTGGATCAACTTCCTTATGATGCCATCATGATACCGACAGAACTTGAACGTAATATATCAGAAGTCGATCGCCGAATTCGGGCGGCTGAGCGCGTTGCGGGGCGATCGGCGGGATCGGTTTCCTTGCTGGCGGTGAGTAAAACCAAGCCTTCTGAAGTCGTTCGCCAGGCCCATCGGCTGGGTCTCAACGCATTTGGTGAAAATTACGCACAGGAAATGGCCGAAAAAGCCGCCGCACTCGCCGACCTGCCCCTTTGCTGGCACTTCATAGGCCCAATACAAAGCAACAAAACGGCGCTGATTGCCGAGGTCAGCGACTGGGTCCACAGCCTGGACCGACTCAAAGTAGCGCGACGGCTTAGTGAGCAACGACCGGCCGAGAAAGGACCATTAAATGTGCTGATACAGGTCAAAACATCGGACGAGGACAGCAAATCGGGTGTGCTACCGGAGGCCGTGCCGGAGCTGGTCGCGGCTATCACCGAACTCCCCGGCCTGGCCCTGCGCGGACTGATGACCATCCCCGCGCCCGCTACCAACCCCACCCTGCAGCGCGGTCCCTTTCGGCAGCTCCGCGAACTGATGGGTCAGCTGTCAATCACCCTGCCTCAACTCAACATTCTCTCAATGGGCATGTCAGCGGACCTGGAAGCGGCGGTTGCCGAAGGCGCGCATATGGTACGTATTGGCACAGATATTTTTGGCGCGCGGTATAATCAGGTTCGTTCGTGACGGACAAGCGCCATCCCATGTCAGCAAAAATGGCACCTCACATAGCCTTTCTGGGTGCGGGCAATATGGCCAGCGCCATGATCAGCGGTCTTATCGCCGAAGGCTTCTCGCCCAACCAGCTGCGCGCCAGCGACCCCAGCGAGGCCGCGTTGGCACGTCTGCAGGAATACGGCTTAACCCGCTTGGGCACCACTCCGGATGAAATATTCGAGGGCGCCGATCTGACCGTAGCGGCCGTCAAACCACAAATTATTCCGAGCGCGTTGGCGTCGATAAAAGGGCAGCTAGGTCCCGACTCCGCGCTGCTCTCAATAGCCGCCGGTATTCCTATTGCTTCATTACAGTCCCATGTGGGTCCCGACGTATCAGTGATTCGCTGCATGCCCAATACGCCCGCCATGATCGGTTTGGGTGCCAGCGCATTATTTGCCGCAGACACCGTCAGTGCGTCCCAGCGGTCATTGGCAGAGCAGGTCACGAATGCAGCGGGCACAACCGTCTGGGTGGCTAGCGAAGCGCTCCTTGACGCCGTAACCGCCGTGTCCGGAAGCGGCCCCGCCTATTTTTTTGCGCTCATTGAAGCCATCGCCCGAGCGGGAACTGAGCTGGGCTTGGATGAGGATATCTCAATGGCGCTGACCATACAGACGGCCTTGGGTGCTGCAGCACTTGCCCAACAATCTGGCGAAGGCGTCGCCACGCTGCGGGAGAACGTTACTAGCCCGGGCGGCACAACGGAACAGGCACTGCAGTCGCTGCAAACCAGTCAATTTGATGCCGTCGTGGCGGAAGCGGTTCGCCAATGTGCGGCTCGCGCCCGGACACTGGGAGAGGAATTCGGTTAATGGATGCGGGCACCGAAATATCGTTATATCTCATCAGAAATCTCGGCGCCCTGCTGCTGCTGGTGATTGTTATGCGGGGCATCCTCCACGCTTCGCGGGTGAACTTTTATAACCCTTTTTCACAAATGATCGTGCGCCTCACCAACCCGTTGCTGACGCCATTACATGGTATTTTGCCGGCCAAGGGCCGAATAGATTGGGCGGTCATTGTGCTGGCTGTGTTGCTGCAATCGCTTATTTTGGCGGGCATCGCCTTGGTCGCGGGCGAGCGTTGGGCGCTGCCCGGCATCGCAACGCTGGCGGCTTGGGGTGCCATTGGTGTTGTGGCGCTATTGGTCAATCTCTACTTTTTTATTTTGATCGCCATGATTATTGTCAGCTGGGTGGCGCCGGGAAGCCGTCACCCCGCTATCGAGCTGATCTGGCAGATCGCCGAACCGATTATGGCGCCTTGTCGCGCACTGCTCCCCAATATGGGCGGCATCGATTTTTCTCCGATACTGGTGTTTATCGGCATCAATGTGGTGCAGATCGGCTTGCGACATTTGGCGCTCACCCTTGGCCTGCCCCCGGGCCTAGTGTTCGGGCTCTGAATAATGACCGACACCTTTCCCGCAGACAGTGTTGGCCTAGTCACACCACAGGTTGCGCACTTTGACGACCCGTTTACCTTCGTCAATGGTGCTGTGCTCCAGAGCCATCAGCTGGTCTACGAGACCTATGGTGAATTAAACAGCGCGGGTGATAACGCCGTGCTCATTTGCCATGCCTTATCGGGCTCGCACCATGCGGCGGGTTTTCACTCTGCCGATGAGCGGCGTCCGGGGTGGTGGGACCTGGCAATCGGCCCGGGAAAACCCATCGATACCGCGCGTTTATTCGTCGTTTGCTCAAACAACCTCGGTTGTTGTGACGGTTCCTCAGGACCCAATACCATCAACCCCAACACGAGAGAGGCCTGGGGTGGCCAGTTTCCTCAGCCTCAGGTTCAGGATTGGGTGCGCAGTCAAAAACGGCTCGCCGAACACCTCGGTATAACAAAATGGGCAGCCGTTATTGGCGGCAGTCTGGGTGGCATGCAGGCTCTCCAGTGGACCATCGACTTTCCCGATTGGGTCGGACATTGCGTCGCACTGGCCGCGGCACCGGGCCTTACCGCTCAGAACATCGCCTTCAATGAAATTGCCCGCCATGCAATTCTGTCCGACCCGGACTGGCGCGAGGGCGCCTATCTGTCAGAGGGTACCTTGCCTGCCCGCGGCGTCGCGCTCGCGAGGATGGTGGGGCACCTGACCTACATGTCAGCTGACGGAATGAGTGACCGTTTTGGCAGGGAACTGCGCGAAGGCGGGTTCTCGCCAGATGAGAATGCCGAGTGGGTGTTTCAGGTAGAGAGCTATTTGCGACACCAGGGAAGTCGTTTTTCCACGCAGTTTGATGCCAACACCTACGTGCTGATGACCCGCGCGCTAGATCTTTTTGACCTGACCGGGAGTCAAGACGGCGGCCTGGCGGCGGTGCTCTCGCGTGCACAGGCTGAGTTTCTAGTGGCCTCGTTCAGCTCCGACTGGCGCTTCCCGCCGCAGCGGTCTATCGAGATCCGTGATGCACTGATGGCAGCCGGTAAACCGGTGACCTACGCCAATATCGAGACCGACAATGGGCATGATGGCTTTCTGCTGCCCAACCCCAGCTACGAGCAGCTGCTGAAGGAATGGATGCGCAGGGTGGGCCCCTCATGAATCGACTCGATCTTAAGACCGTACTCGATTGGGTGCCCAAAAACAGCCGCGTGCTAGACCTGGGCTGCGGCGATGGCGCCTTTCTCGCTCGCCTGCGCGATGAGCGAAATGCGATAGGTGTCGGTGTGGATATCGATCCCGCCAATCTCATTGCCGCAGTGAGTAAAGGTCTCGATGTAATTCAGGAAGACATCAATGACGGCCTGTATTGCTTTACAACCAACCGGTTTGATGTCGTCGTGCTGGCACACGCCCTGCAGGAGCTGACGCATCCGCATATTGCGCTTGAACGTATGGTCGATATTGGTGACGAAGCCATTGTGTCATTTCCTAATTTTGGGCACTGGTTATGTCGCGCTCACCTGGGCTTCAAAGGCCGTATGCCCATGTCACGAGCAATGCCGCGTCACTGGTACAACACGCCTAACATTCACTTTTGTACGGTCAAGGATTTCGAGTCGCTGTGTTCAGATTTAAAGATCGACATCATCGAGCGGGCGACCATTGCTGGCGCCGCCCAGGGTCTTCTGGGAAAGTGGTTTCCCAACCTGTTCGCCACCAGCGCTATCTACCGTATTCGCCGCGCTGGCGGCTGATTGTTGCACTGCTGATCGGATGCCTCGCGCTCCCTGTCATCGCCCAGCAGTCAACGCGCTACGACCAGTTCGAGCTGCACCACAGTATCGTTTACACCACTTTCCTGTCTCCCGAGGTGGCCGCTGAATACGGCATCGCGCGAGGTGCCGACAAAGCGATTCTCACACTGTCAGTGCGAGACGCAGATTCCGGGGAGATCGCCGGGCGCCCCATGTCGATCGAAGGGCAGACCTGGGATCTGATCACGGGCGGGGCGATGCGGGTTAAGGAGATTCGAGAGGGTCGCGCCACCTATTACATCGTGCCCTTCGAGTTTTTGGATCGCGAATACCGTTTTTTTGAATTCACCTTTCAGCCGGAGGGCGCGGAGAAGCCGTTTGAACATAAAATGAAAGTACAGCTCTGGCGACAAGGTTAGTCGATGGCAGAAAACAGTCTTCCCCAGTTGGTCCTTGCCAGTCATAACAAGGGGAAAATTCGGGAGTTTCGAGCCGTCCTGGGTCACCAATGGCACATTTGCCCACAGGAGGAGTGGGGGATCACTGAGGTACCCGAGACAGGCAGTACGTTTGTCGAAAACGCACTCATCAAAGCGCGCCACGCGAGTGAGCAAGCCGGTTGTGCAGCACTGGCAGACGATTCCGGATTGGTCGTGCCCGCTCTGGGCGGTGACCCGGGACTGCGCTCAGCGCGCTATTCTGGTGAGGGTGACGAGGCCAATAACGCACTGCTTCTTGAGAATATGGCGGCGCTAGAAGGCGCTGACCGCCGCGCATTTTACATAGCCGTTGTGGTGTTCCTGCAACACGACAGGGACCCGACTCCGCTTATCGCCGAAGGGCGATGGCACGGCCACATCGCCCATACACCGCGAGGCTCGGATGGTTTTGGCTACGACCCTCTTTTCATACCGGCCGGTGGTAGCCAGCATGCAGCCGAGCTGCGGCCCGAGGACAAAAATCGGGTAAGCCACCGCGCTATCGCTGTCACACGTTTGCTGGATCAGCTAGGGGAATGATCGACCCCGGGAACGTCCCCTTATCGCTTTACGTTCACCTGCCTTGGTGCACTCGCAAATGCCCCTACTGCGACTTCAATAGCCATGAAGGCTTCTCGCCGACCTTGCAGCAACCCTATATCGAGGCACTGCTGAGCGATCTCGACAGCCAGCGGCACTGGCTGGCTGGCCGAGCAGTTGACTCCATTTTCATTGGGGGCGGCACGCCAAGCCTGTTCGAAAGCCGGTGGATAGCAGAACTGCTCGAGGGGATCGCTCAACGAGTATTCCTGCCAAACGATATCGAGATCACCCTGGAGAGTAATCCGGGGAGTGCCGAGAGCTCGCGCTTCAAAGACTATCGATTGGCGGGGGTCAATCGGCTCAGCATCGGCGTACAGAGCTTCGATGATAAGGCGCTGAAGACCCTGGGACGGGTTCACTCTGGTGACGAGGCGCGTCATGCCTTGGATCTGGTCGCCGCTGTCGGCTTCCATCGCTGGAATATCGACTTAATGCATGGGCTCCCGGGGCAAAATGCAGCGCTCGCCGAAGCTGACCTCACTGAAGCGATTGACCGCAGTGCCGGACATATTTCCTGGTATCAGCTCACTATCGAGCGCAATACCCACTTCTGGTCCAGGCCACCCATGCTCCCCGAAGAGAGCACGCTCGAGGCGATTCAGCTTCAGGGAGAAGCGTGCCTCAATGAGGCTCATCTATTGCAGTATGAAGTGTCTGCTTTCAGCCGGCCGGGTGAGGAGAGCCGACACAACCTAAACTATTGGGAGTTCGGTGATTACCTCGGTTTGGGCGCCGGCGCTCACGGTAAAGTTTCGCTCCATGACGGCGCCATTGTTCGCAGCCAACGAACTCGGGCGCCATTGGATTATCTGAAGGAAGCCAACTCGCCCTCCATGCCGCCGCCACAGCGTGTCCCGCTGGCACCAGAAGAAAAGACGGTGGAATTTGCAATGAATGCGCTGCGCTTAAAATCAGGGGTGCCCATACATCGCTTCGCTGAACATACAGGCCTACCGGCTGAACAACTGGCCGCAGCGGCTACCACCGCACTCTCGCGCGGGTGGATTGAGGAGTTCAGCAACGGGCAGTTCAGGACCACACCGCTGGGCTACCGTTTTTTAGACAGCGTGATCGCGACTTTTCTCTAAGCCCGGCGATAAATCAAATCCTGTACCACGTGCCCCAGCCTCTCGCCCCGGGCTTCAAATTTCGTGAGCGGTCGGTAATCGGGGCGCGGGACTCCAGCACCGGGGCCACCCCCTGCGCTGGTCAAAAGCGGCTCAGCGTCGAGCACGTCGAACATGTGCTCGGCATAAGGCACCCAGTCGGTGGCAAGATGCAGATATCCATCCGCTTTCAACAGTGCCGCCAGTTCACGGACCAGTTTCGGCTGAATCAACCGGCGCTTGTGATGCCGCTTTTTGTGCCAGGGATCGGGAAAAAAGATATGGATCGCATCGACGGAGTCAGGCGCGAGACAGTGTTCCATCACCTCAACGGCGTCGTCGGCATAAACACGGAGATTGTCGATGTCGGCCCCCAGCAACTGGGACAACAGTCGCCCGACACCGGGGCGATGCACTTCAATGCCCACAAACTGTGCGGCGGGGTCTGCGTCGGCCATCTGCAACAGACTGTCGCCCATACCAAAGCCCACTTCGACGATGCGGCGCCCGGCGAAACCAAAGGTCGCATCCCAATCCAGTAGGCCGCTCTGGAGGTTAAGGCCAAACCGCGGAAAACCCTCCTGCCAGCCACGCGTTTGTGCCGGCGTCATTCGTCCGGCACGCATCACGAAGCTGCGTATTCGATTTGTGAGCGGGCGCTCGGAGGATCCCACGGGAAAAGTCTAAAAGAGCTGGTGGCGCTTTAAACGCTGTTTACGCCGCCATGGCGGTGCGTAACTTTTTCATCGCATTGGCTTCTAACTGCCGGATGCGCTCCGCCGATACCTGGTACTCGGCCGCCAACTCGTGGAGCGTGCATTTATCGTCAACCAGCCAACGACGCTCGAGAATATCTCGGCTGCGATCGTCGAGGTCCGTCAATGCGAGCCGCAGTTTAGCTGCGCTGTCCTGAGCAAAGTCCTCGGCTTCAACGAGCTGGCTGGGATCCACCTGCCCGTCGGTCAAAAAGTACTGGGGCGCCTGCCAGCCCTCTTCGTCATCACTGTCGGTCGGCGCGTCGAAGGCGACATCGCGGCTGGCCAAGCGGCCCTCCATTCTGGTGACTTCAGCCTCATCAACACCCAAATCAGCCGCAATGGCTCTGGTTTCTTCCGCAGACAACCAACCAAGGGCTTTTTTCTGACTCCGCAGATTAAAAAACAACTTTCGCTGGGCCTTGGTCGTGGCGACTTTGACAATCCGCCAGTTGCGAAGAATGTACTCGTGCATCTCCGCTTTTATCCAGTGCACAGCAAACGACACCAACCGTACACCCTTATTGGGATCGAACCGTTTTACCGCTTTCATCAAGCCGACGTTGCCTTCCTGAATCAAGTCAGCCTCTGCCAATCCGTAACCCGAGTAACTGCGAGCAATGTGCACAACAAACCGAAGGTGTGCCAGCACCAGCTCTCGAGCCGAATCGACGCACTCCTCATAGAATAAGCGCTCTGCAAGCTCACTCTCACGCTCAGCGGACAACAGGGCAATGCTGCTGACGGCCTGGATATACGCGGGCAAATTGGCGCCGGGCGCCATATTGAGCACTGCGCTATTGGGCAAAGCGAGTGCGCGCGGTGTCTCTGTCATGTTAATCGCCTCCAAAAGGCTGATAGCCCCATATTTTAGCACTCTCCCCCCTAGAGTGCTAAACCTTGAAAAATACCGGTTTTCAGTGGGTTAGCGAGTTTCGAGTTGCCTGAAGTAGTGCTCAGCCGCCGCCCAGGAGACCAACCACCCGATAATGGCACCCAACAAAATAAGCGCCAATGGATACACTAAGCCCGGACCCTGAAGCTGCCCGGGACTGTCGTACAACAGGAACAGGGCGTTGACCGGACCTGTGAGCCAGAGACTCAAAGCCCACAGCATGAGCGCTGCTAACACCCCGCCGCCGACACCAAAATACAGCCCGGTATACAAAAAAGGTCTACGCACGAAGGCAGGGGAACCGCCGATCACGCGCACCACGAGGATTTCCTCCCTGCGGGCATCGATGGCCAGATGGAGAGTATTGGCCAGCGCCAGAATGGCGCCCAGTATCATGGCGCCGCCCAGCGCGAGTACCCAGCGTTCACCCGCCACCAGCGTCTCTTCAAGGCGCGACATCCAGCGAGTGTCTGCGACCACTCGAGTAACGTTAGGTAATGACTCAAGCTCTCCGATCAAGTGATTCAGCGCTGAGTCGTGGGCCGGCAACCTAGGCAGCACACGCAACGTATGGGGCAGGGGGTTTCGATCGAGCGAAGCTAATAGCGTCGCCAAGCCGGTCTGCTCACCAAACTCCGACAGCGCTTGTTCACGACTCACCAACCGTACCGCATCGATCTGCGACCAATTCTCAATCTGATCCTGCACCGCCTCGGCACTCGCACGATCCGCTTCTCTGTCCAGCATGACGGACAGCTGAGCTGAGCGCGCCAGATCGGGGACGATAGGGCGCAGGTTTGCAACGGTCAGCAATAGCGCACTGGGGAGTGCCAGTGAGATCGCGACCACTAGCCAAACTAACCCCGTCGCAACGGGCCGGTGCAGCAGTTTTCGCCAACTGTCGTTAGCAGCGATCCGGTGTTGTGCTCGCCACACGGCTGACCGGGTCCACCGCTCTGCCGGTTGGCCTGTTGGTGAATTCATGGAGTCTCAGCGCTCGCGAGACGCCCCGAGCTGAGCGTAACGATCCGGTGCCGAAGCTGCGATATCAGCGACAGGTCATGGGTGGCTACGAGCACCGTGACGCCCACCTGATTAAAAGCCTCAAACAAGGCCATAATTTCTGAAGACAGCTGAGGATCAAGATTGCCGGTAGGCTCGTCGGCAATCAGAAACTCGGGTCTTGCGACAACAGCTCTCGCAATACCAACACGCTGCTGCTCCCCCCCCGATAAAGTGGCAGGGTTCACGGACTCTTGAGCCAACAGCCCCACTTTATCGAGCGCCGCCCGAACCCGTCGAGCGCTCTCTCTCGGTGAGAATCCCGCGATCACCAGCGGCAATGCGACATTGTCATGGACACTGCGATCAAACAGTAATCGGTGATCCTGAAAGACCACGCCAAAACGACGCCTGTAGCGAGGCACCCTGTGCGAACGAATCGCACTCGTCAGCTCACCCTTGACGCGGATCTCGCCGCTGCTCGGTCGATCGAGCAACAGCAAAAGTCGCAATAACGTGCTCTTGCCCGCGCCAGAGTGGCCAGTAATAAAGGCCATCTCACCCTGGTCAATCGTCAGATTGAGATGACGCAGTGCGTCGAGGTCGCCGAATCGGCGGCTGACCCGCTCAAATTCAATCACGGATGAGACCCTTTAATGCTCGTCCAATAGTGCATTCACAAAGTCCCGCGCGGAAAAATCCCGGAGATCTTCGGGTTGCTCACCCACACCGATAAAGCGAATCGGCCGCTTCAGCTTGTGAGCAATGGCAAACAAAACACCGCCCCTCGCGGTGCCATCCAGCTTGGTCACCGCAACCCCCGAAACGCCAACCGCCTGATCAAACTCTACGGCCTGCGACACCGCGTTCTGGCCCGTTCCGGCATCCAATACCAACAAGGTTTCATGGGGCACTGTGTCGTCTTGTTTGCGCATGACCCGAACCACCTTGCTGAGTTCATCCATGAGATGAGACTTATTCTGCAGCCGCCCTGCGGTATCCGCGATCAAGACATCCACGCTCCTCGCCCTCGCCGCTTCCAGTGCATCAAACAGCACCGATGCGCTATCCGCGCCCGAATGCTGCGCGATCACAGGCACTTCATGGCGATCGCCCCACGCCTGCAGTTGCTCTACGGCAGCCGCACGGAAAGTATCGCCCGCTGCCAACATCACACTGCGGCCCTCCCGCTTGAACCGGTGTGCCAACTTGCCAATGGTGGTGGTTTTACCGGCACCGTTTACACCTACAACCAGTATCACAAAGGGCTTATGCTGATCGAGGCTGAGCGCGCGCTCCTGATCTTCCAGGAGCTCAACCAGTGTCTCCTTGAGCGCCGACAGCACGGACTCCTCGGCTGCTAAGGCCTTACGATCAAGGCGTTGGCGCAGCAATTCAAGTACCCGCTCGGTAGTCTCCAGCCCCAGGTCAGCCATGATCAACTGTTCCTCGAGCGCCTCCAACAATTCGGGGTCCAGCTGCTTTTTGCCTAACACGAGGCTGGCCAACCCCTCCGTAAACTGCCCCCGGCTGCGGCTGAGCCCGCTCCGCAAACGCCCAAAGAGCGTCGCTGAAGCCTCTGGCGGTGCTGCTTGCCCCACCGGGGCCGGCACGTCCTGACCCGCGCCCTCCGCCGTGACCCCGCCTTCCTCACCCGCCGATGTCTGCGCACTGTCGGCGGCCTCAGCGGGATCCATGCCTTTAACACCTTCAGGTTGACTGTCGGGCTTGGCGCGGCGTTTGAATAGCTTCATGATCTGCTTGACTCGGTGTGGCGCGTCTGGATGTGGGCGCGCCGTTAACTAACGGGCAGTCTAGCACCCCGGAAAGCAGGAACCAGTATGAGACGCGCTCCCAAAAAGGTGGCCTCGCAACTCCGAATCATTGGCGGGATGTGGCGTGGCCGCAAGCTCCGGTTTCCCGATCGGCCTGGGCTGAGGCCGACCGGCGATAGGGTGCGCGAAACACTTTTCAACTGGCTCGAACCCGAGCTCGCAGGCGCTTATTGCCTGGACCTGTTCGCAGGATCAGGGGCACTGGGAATAGAGGCACTTTCCCGCGGTGCCGCGCGCTGTGACTTTGTCGATGCTGACCGAGAAGCACTTACCGCTGTAGAACAGCACCTCAATACGCTTGACGCCAGCGACCGCAGCACCCTGCAATGCGGCTCCGCAGCGGAGTACCTCAGCGCCGCTCAGGGTGGCTGGGATATTGTTTTTGTGGACCCTCCCTTTGAGGCTCAACTTGGCGAGTCAACGCTACAGCAAATCGCCACCGCCGGGTGTCTCAGTAACAACAACCGGGTCTATTACGAAACCAGCCTGTCCAATCCCGAGCCCATCCCGGAAATGCTCTATGAGGTCGTCAGGGAAAAAACCGCTGGCGACGTCCGGTATCAACTCCTGACCCTGCGGCGCGCCTGATGGCTAAGGTTTGTTCGCTCCCCCAGACTTGTGTAGGCTCGAGCAAAGCACTGGAGGACCTATCACGTGTTGACCCATACCGTGGTGTACCCGGGGACCTTTGACCCCATCACCAATGGCCATATTGATCTCGTTGAGCGTGCCGCAAAACTTTTTGAGCGTGTCGTCGTGGCGGTGGCGACCAGCGAAAAAAAAGCGCCCTTGTTTCCGCTGGAAGCCCGAGTGGGGCTGGCAGAGGAATGCTTACAGCACGTGCCAGCAGCCGAGGTTGTGCCCTTTAGCGGGCTGCTCATTGATTTTGTCACAGCACAAGGCTCCCACTGCGTGCTCAGGGGCCTGCGCGCTGTTGCAGACTTCGAATACGAGTTTCAGTTGGCCAACATGAACCGCGCTATGAATCCCGAGTTTGAAAGTGTTTTTCTCACGCCGAGTGCAGAGCTTTCTTACATCTCTTCATCATTGGTGAGAGAGATTGCTGGTCTAGGGGGAGATATCAACGGCTTTGTCCCACCGAACGTTGCCGCGGCATTGCAACAACAGCTGGCCTAAGGTCGGCTCAGTGGGCGCAGGTTAAGCGCTTTATTGAACATTAACGCTGACACCGCGGACACAGAATCGTACTGCGTCCCCCCTGCCGAATTTCTTTGAGCGGAGTGCGGCACACCCTGCAGGGCTGACCCTCGCGACCATATACCCGAAGCTGCTGGGCAAAATAACCCGGCGACCCATCCCCTCCCACAAAATCTCTGAGCGTGGTGCCGCCCTGCTCAATCGCATCAGCGAGTACCTGCTTGATGGTGCCGGCCAATATGTCATATCGCGCTTCGGCGATGCGGCCGGCTGCGCGGGCAGGGTGGATACCGGCCATAAACAGCGCTTCATTGGCGTAGATATTGCCCACTCCTACGACGACTTTACCGTCCATAATGAATTGCTTGACGGGAATGCGTCGCCGACGAGACCGCTCGTACAAATACGCACCGGAAAAACTGTCAGACAGGGGTTCCGGGCCGAGGTGGTCAAGAAGGGGATGCTGAAGCGACTGCAGCCAGTGAAAGCTGCCAAAGCGCCGAGGATCGTGATAACGAAGGCAAAGCTCGTTATCGAGCACGATATCGATGTGGTCGTGATAAAGCGGGGGCGTGTCGGCGGGCATAATTCTTAAGCTTCCAGACATGCCAAGATGCACCATCAGTGTGCCGCGCTCTGTTTCAAGAAGCAGATATTTAGCTCGGCGCCCCACTGAGAAAAAACGAGCCCCGGAGAGCAGGTGATTTAGTTTGCGGGGGACAGGCCAACGCAGGCGTGACTCCCTGACAATGACCTCGCGAACAGTGCGCTGCATGATGTGCGGAGCGATACCGCGGCAGGTGGTTTCGACTTCAGGCAGTTCTGGCATACAGGTCGGCACGCAGTCGCTGGAGAGATTCACGTTGCCAGTATCGGACCATAAAGTGACCCGAGAGACCAGCTGATCCAAGAATCTTCGACAGAAATAAAAACCCCGGCAGACAGCCGGGGTTTCGGGATGAAGTGTCAGATCAAGGTTACTTGATCTTGGCCTCTTTATAGATCACATGCTTGCGGGCCACCGGATCGTACTTTTTCATCTCAAGCTTGTCAGGCATGGTCCGCTTATTCTTATCGGTAGTGTAAAAGTGGCCGGTGCCAGCTGTTGAATTCATTCTGATCTTTTCACGCATCGTTCAATCCTCAGACTTTCTCGCCGCGGGCGCGGAGCTCTTCAAGTACCGTTTCGATACCCCGCTTGTCGATAATTCGCATGCCCTTGGACGAAACCCGCAGTGACACAAAGCGCTTCTCTGCTTCGACCCAGAAACGATGATTATGCAAATTGGGCAAGAAACGGCGCTTGGTGCGATTCTTGGCGTGCGAGACATTATTTCCGGTTGCGGGTCGCTTACCCGTAACCTGACAGACACGTGACATGGGAATCCCCATCGACAGCTACAAAGGGCGCGTTTTATACCAGAGGGGCACTGGCCGCGCAAGCGAGGTCAGGCCTCGATAGTGCCAAGTGTGCAAAAACCCCTGCAAATGCTAGGGTGCGGTCGAATCGCTTTCGGGTATGAAGACCTATGAGCCAGTTAAACCAGCGCCACATTCTGGTGGCGATCTCTGGGGGCATCGCGGCCTACAAGGGCGCAGAGCTGGTGCGGCTGCTCAAAAAGCAGGGCGCAGTGGTGCGCGTAGTGCTCTCGAGAGGCGCTACCGAGTTCATTACGCCTCTCACCCTGCAGGCGCTTTCTGGTGAGCCAACGCACACGGAACTCCTCGATGAGGCCGCAGAAGCAGGCATGGGCCACATTGAGCTGGCGCGTTGGGCTGACCTGATGATCATTGCGCCTGCAACGGCGGATGTATTGGCGCGGCTAGCTCAGGGTAGGGCCGACGATCTGCTGACGACGGTTGCCCTAGCGACCCCCGCTCCCGTTGCGGTCGCGCCTGCTATGAACCAACAAATGTGGAGCCATGCCGCCACACAGGAAAATGTGCAATTGCTCGCCTCGCGAAATATCCAGATCATTGGCCCCGACGCCGGGGAACAGGCCTGCGGCGACGTTGGCCCCGGACGGCTTCTGGAGCCTGACGGGATCGTGGCGGCCCTGAACCAGCGTTTTGAAAACCGCCAACTCGAAGGCAAGCGCGTCATCATTACGGCCGGTCCGACACTGGAGGCGATTGATCCCGTGAGATACCTGAGCAACCACAGCTCAGGGAAAATGGGGTACGCACTGGCGGGCGCCTGTGCCGCAGCCGGGGCGCAAGTCGCACTGATTTCGGGACCTGTGCAGCTGGCGCCGCCGGACCGTGTTTCGATGCATCCAGTGACCTCGGCCGAGGAGATGTGTGCAGCGGCGCTGAGCCTCGCTGAGGGTGCAGACCTATTCATCGGCGCAGCTGCCGTGGCGGATTACCGGCCTGAATCTCCTGCGTCGACCAAGCTTAAGAAACAAAGCGGGGGACCGCTCACCCTCACACTGGTGGAGAACCCCGACATCATTGCCCAGGTGACACAACTGCCTAACCGTCCTGCCCTCGTCGCCGGGTTCGCGGCTGAGACGACGTCGGTGCTCGTCCACGCCCGTGAAAAAAGAGTGCGCAAAGGTCTCGATATGATCATTGCCAATGACGTAGCTGACCCGCAAACCACGTTTGGATCGGAGCAAAATGCCGTGCACCTCATCACCGAAGCGGGAGAGCGCAGTCTGCCGCTGGCCAGCAAGCGCGTTATCGCAGAACAAATTATCAGTGCATTGGCAGCGCAACTACCGCACTGATCGCGATCCATATCTCAGTCTGAACTTCAGCCTGATACCCGCAGTGCGCTCTGCGGCATCTTCACATTGCCTTTGAGCGTCTGCCGGCTCATGCTTTCGTCTGAATTCGTGCTGGAACTGTCGTCATGTCGCTCAATCAAGGTGAGGCTGGGAATTTTGCCCGGATCCTGACCGAATCACTGCCCTACATCCAACGGTTCACGGGCAAGACTTTCGTCATCAAATTAGGCGGCAACGCCATGACAGATGCCGACCTACAGGAGAGTTTTGCCCGCGATGTCGTGCTGATGAAGCTGGTGGGTATGAACCCGATTGTGGTCCATGGCGGTGGCCCGCAGATCGGACAGCTGCTGGAGCGACTGAGTATCGAAACGGAATTCGTTGATGGCATGCGTGTCACAGATGAGCACACGATGGACGTGGTCGAAATGGTCTTGGGTGCCTCGGTGAATAAGGAAATTGTCGACAGTATCCATCGCAATGGCGGCCGAGCCATCGGTATTACCGGCAAAGACGGGCAACTGATTCAAGCAAGAAAACTGGCTGGCAATTGGGGTGCCGAAGGAGAAAAAGACATTGGTCAGGTAGGAGAAGTGGCCAGCATTGATACTGATATTCTCAATATGCTCAGTGACAGTGACTACATTCCCGTGATCGCGCCTGTCGCCGGGAGTGTCGATGGTCAGACCTACAACATCAACGCCGATCTTGTCGCAGGTAAGCTGGCCGAGGTACTGCAGGCCGAAAAACTCATGCTACTGACCAATGTACCGGGACTGTTGGACGCGGAGGGCAACACCCTGACCGGTCTCGCCACCGATCAGGTTCGAGACCTGATTCAAGCCGGCGTCATTCACGGTGGCATGCTACCCAAAATACAGTGCGCGCTAGACGCGGTGCAAAGCGGCGTAACCAGCGCCCACATTATCGACGGGCGAGTCGCCCATGCTGCGTTACTCGAAATTTTCTCTGATGAAGGCATTGGTACTCTGATTAGTAACCGCAACTGAGTGCAGTTTGCGCCGCGCTGCGTGTCTGATTAGCATCAGCGGATATTCGGGAAAATAGGAAGCCCATGCCCGACAGAGCTACCACGACAACCCAGCACCGCAAACAGCAGATTCTTGAGGTGCTGGCGAAAATGCTTGAGGAAGCGCCGGACACCCGCATCACCACGGCGAGGTTGGCGGCTTCGGTCGGTGTCTCCGAAGCCGCGCTGTATCGGCACTTCCCCTCCAAGAGCAAAATGTTTGAAGCGCTGCTGAGCTTCGCGGAGGAGACGCTATTTGCACGCATCGGGCGCCTGTCCAGCGAGCAGGTGGGCGCTTTAAGTCAGTGTCAGGGGCTGTTGCGACTGTATCTCGAGTTCTGTGAACGCAATCCGGGCATCACGCGTTTACTGACTGGCAGAGCCCTCACCGGGGAGCCCCGTCGACTCCACCAGCAGGTCGCACAACTTTACGAACGGCTCGAAACTCAGCTAAAGCAGTACTTACGGGAAGCAGAATTGCGGGAAGGACTGCGGCCACGGTTACCGGTAGCCACCACCGCCAATCTGATCATGGCATCAGCAGAAGGCAGAGTGACCCAATTTTGCCGCAGTGATTTTAGGCGACACCCCACAGAAGACTGGGCCGATCAATGGAGCGTGTTAGCGGAGGGGCTGATGCAGCCTGTCTTGACCGCCTCACCCTAGCGCGTGGCGGGTGCGGCACCCATCTGGCGCCGCAGTAACACGATTTCTTCAAGCTGACTAAAGCGGGCTATGTCGCGACCGTAAGCCTCTGCCACTGCAGCAGCCTGCTGTTGTCTGCCCTTTGAGGCGTCATCGAGGCTCTGAATCTCTGCCTTTAGGGCGGCCACCGTATCTTGTCCGTATTGAGTCGCCTCTTCGTCCAGCTGCGCACGCGCCGCGAGCGCGTCCTCGTGACGGGCAAGCTGCTGGGACAGCGTCTCCCGCTGGCTGCTGAGAATGGCGATACGAATGTCCAGCTCACGCAGCGAGCGGTCACGAGCGGCTTCAATGTCCTGAACGGTACTGTAACGCCGCAGGAGAAAGGTATCTCGCTCCAACTGTGCCGCCTCGGCCGCCGTGTCAGCCGCACGAGACCTCGCCGCTGCCGCGTCTTGCTCGAGTTCAGTTGCGGTCTTGGCGGGCGGAACCACGCTCACCACCTGACCGGACTCATTCAATATTTCGTATCCATTGCTCACATAAGCCGCCGGCATTGCCCAGTCGACAACGGTAACACCCGCATCATTTTGGTAGCGATACAGCTCGGCAGATAGCGTGTTGGACGTCCACAACAGAAGCGTCAGCAGCGCCACGGCGCCGCATGACCTATGCCACGCCATATTGCTCTCGGTATCCCTCCAGCGCCTTTCGGTAAGGCGCCATCTTGGGGTTGCTCTCGACCCAGGCGATAATGTCATGGAGTGACACCACACTCACCACCTGAAGCCCCCAGTCTCGCTCCACCTGCTGCACTGCGGAGCGCTCGCCATCGCCTCGCTCACATCGATCCAGACCGATCAGGACGCCACTCCCTCGAGCACCTGCTTCATTCAGAATGGCCATGGATTCACGAATGGCCGTACCCGCAGTCATCACGTCATCGACCACCACGACATCGCCGGCGAGCGGCGCACCCACAATACTGCCTCCCTCGCCGTGGGTTTTGGCTTCTTTGCGATTAAAGGCAAAGGGCAGATCAATGCCGTGTTCATCTGACAGCGCCATGGCCGTGGTGGCCACCAGAGGAATGCCCTTATAAGCAGGGCCGAAAAGCATATCTGTGGGTAGGCCCGACTCCCGCAGCGCAGCGGCATAACAACGACCCAGCCGCGCGAGGGCCGCGCCAGTGGAGAATTTCCCCGCGTTAAAAAAGTAGGGGCTGATACGCCCTGACTTGAGCTCAAATTCACCGAATTGCAACACGTTGCATTCCAATGCCAATTCGATGAACTCTTGGCGGTAACCCTTCCCGGTGGTCTTCACACCTTACTCCCTGGCGTTTTTGCGACATCCCTGCGACCAAAAGTCCTGAATTCAGGTCAGAGCAGAGTCTGGCCGCACCGTTTAAACGTATCATATGGGAACTGATCAACTAGGACTAGCAATGAGGGTCATCAGCCTCGTCGTTGAGGGGTTAGAACGGGCAGCCGAAACAGGGTGCCTGACCTGGCTGTTCGCACAAGACGCAGATATCATTTGTTTGCAAGATACCCGGTGCGCGGAGCACAGCCTTAAAGGGCAACGCTTCTTTCCCGATCATTACCACCCCTACTTTCTGGATCATTACGACAACCCTCTTACGAACGGAGTCGCGATCTACTGTAAACGTCTCCCCAAAGCCATTATTTTGGGACTGGGGTTTGACGAGTTCGACGCTCAGGGTCTTTACATCCAAGCCGATTTTGAAGAGATCAGTGTCGGGTCGGTATTGGTGCCCTCAGGTGTAGAGGGGCCGAAGGCCATGGAAAACAAGCTGAACTTTCTCTCAAGGCTGAGCGGCCATCTTGAAAAAGTGCGTCACAAACGTCGCGGTTACATCCTCTGCGGCGGCTGGGAGCTAATGGCGCATCATGCTGATGCCGAAGAAGCCGGCAACAGCAGTGCGCTCCCGGGATTATCAGCCTCGGAGCGCGGCTGGATGCTGGACCTCTACGATGGTGGCTATGCCGACGCCTACGCGTTGGCGGATAACGAGCCGGGCACCTACACCTGGTGGCCAAACGGTGACGATGCCGGTGGCGTGCGCACCGACACGCAGATTATTTCAGAGCTGCTGGTTAGCTCTGTTGAGCGCGGTTCCGTCTACGACGAGCAGGCCTTTTCTCATCACGCTCCTGTCGTCATGGACTATGATCTGAACCTTTAACCAACGCTCAATGCCGCACGCTGCGCCGTCGTAATAGCCTCGCTGGCAGAAGAGGCCAATGTCAACAATCCGGTCAGCTCTTCCTGGGTGAAAGTGGCGCCTTCCGCAGTGCCCTGCACCTCGATCAACCCACCGTGCTCGGTCATGACGACATTCATGTCGCTATCGGCTCTGGAGTCCTCGGCATAATCGAGATCCACTACGGGCAGCCCCCTCCAAACGCCAACCGACACCGCAGAAATCAGATGCCGGAGCGGATCTGAATCCAGGTCACCAGACCGCTGCAAGCCATTGAGTGCATCGACCACCGCCACGCAGGCACCTGAAATGGCCGCTGTGCGGGTTCCACCGTCTGCCTGAATTACGTCGCAGTCTACGATCAGCGTGCGCTCCCCCAGTAACTTCAGGTCCAGCGCCGCGCGCAACGATCGGCCGATCAACCGCTGAATTTCAACGGTCCTGCCACTCTGCTTGCCACGCGCCGCCTCGCGATCCATGCGCGATCCCGTCGAGCGCGGCAACATTCCGTATTCGGCCGTCAACCAACCCTCCCCTTTACCGCGTAAAAACCCAGGCACTCCGGCATTGATGCTGGCGGTACAAATGACCTTAGTTTGTCCGAACGAAACCAGTACCGAACCCTCGGCATGGCAGGTGTAACCTCGTTCAAAGTGGATGGGTCGCATTGCCTCTGGGGCGCGACCGCTAGGCCGTTCGGGTGTTGTCTCCATTAAGGATCTCCTGCTGTGGAAGGACAGTCAGCCCGGGTCACTGCTGTTACAATTAACGTCGTTTTTCGCGGGGGAATAACGGTGACTCAGAGCATGACGGGCTTTGCCCGCGGCAGTGTAACAACGGGGGCCCTGACGGTCACGGTGGAGTGTCGCTCCGTCAATAACCGCTATCTGGATCTTCAGTGTCGCATGCCCGATGCCTTGAGAAGCATCGAGAACGCGCTGCGCGAGCAAGCGGGTAAACACTTTTCGCGCGGCAAGCTTGAAATGCTGATTCGGCTGTCTAACAGTGGTTCGAGCGCCCCCGCCGCCCTGAGCCACGAGCGTCTTAATGCACTGAAGTCGTCGCTGTCTGAGGTGGAAAAAGCCTTCCCCAACGCGCCAACGCCTGATTCTTTGGCGTTATTGCTGTCCCCGGGAGTGCTGGTCGAGGAGGAAACAGACCATGAGACGCTCCACGCTGCGACCCTTGATGCCACGAGGGCCTGTTTTGAAGACCTTCACCAACAGCGCCTGCAAGAAGGGGAAAAGCTGGCGGCCATGATTCGGCAGCGCTCAGACAGCATGCATGAGCACCTCAAGGGCCTGCGTGAGCAACTTCCAGCACTGCAAACCGCTTATCAGCAGAGGCTGCTTGACCGATTGCAGGAGCTCGATATCGAGGCTGAACCGGTTCGGCTGGAGGAGGAAATCGTTTATATACTGCAGCGTGCAGATGTCGAGGAGGAAATGGATCGTCTGGACGCCCATCTCGATGCAATTGAAACCGCCCTTGCCGGCAAAGCGCCCTGCGGCAGGCGGTTGGATTTTCTGATGCAGGAACTCAACCGCGAGGCCAATACGCTTGGCTCAAAGTCCACGGCACTGAGCACAACCAACACCTCAGTGGACTTCAAGGTATTGATCGAACAGATGCGCGAACAGATCCAGAATATTGAGTAGGTGCCGAGTGTGAATACAACAAGAGGACAACTGCTGATTATTTCTGCGCCGAGTGGCGCGGGGAAAACGTCTCTCATCAAAGCCCTGGTGGAGCAGGACACCCGAGTTGAGGTGTCCGTGTCTCACACCACCCGACCCAAGCGTCCCGGCGAAGCCGAGGGCATCAATTATTTTTTTGTCTCGACGGAAGCGTTTCACACAATGCGGGAAGCCGGGGCCTTTTTTGAGTCGGCTCAGGTATTCGGCCACTTTTATGGCACCAGCCTGGCCCAGCTGGAGTCACGCCTCGCTGAAGGCGCAGATGTGATTTTGGAAATTGATTGGCAAGGAGCGCAACAGGTGCAATCGCTTCTGCCTGATAGCGCCTGGTTATTTATTTTGCCGCCTTCCATCGATGCCCTCAAAGCGCGGCTACAGGCGAGGGGACAGGACGCAGATGACACCATCGACATCAGGATGAATGCCGCCCGAGAAGAAATGTCGCATTGGGACGAGGCCAATTACCTCATTATCAATGACGATTTCGGCACGGCGCTGGGGGAATTACAAGCGCTGGTTCGGACGCTGCGGCTACGCACAGGGCAACAGCAGTCGACACTGCAAGACCTGATAGAAGATCTGTTAGCTTGAGCGCCCCGGATGGGGCTTAGGGTTAACGTCAAATTTACACTGTGAGCGCAGTGCAGAACCCTTTCCTACGCTATACTACGCGGCCGCGAGACGACGCGGTGAGAAATGAGGAGACTACGCTGTCATGGCGAGAATTACTGTTGAAGACTGTCTGGACAACGTTGATAACCGCTTTGAGCTGGTGATGCTGGCTTCCAAGCGCGCGCGGCAAATGGCTACTGGCGGCCGCGACCCACTCGTTAACGACGAATCGGACAAGGCCACCGTCATCGCGCTGCGAGAAATTGCAGAGGGCTTAATCACCCCGGAAGTGCTCGCCCGCGAGAGCGAAATCGAAGCGGAAGAGGAACTGGCGGCCAGCTTCGAGACACCCATCCTCTAGTTCTGGAAACCGCTGGCGGTGGTAACAACAACACTCCAAGCGCTCAGCGGATCCTTTCCCGGTATTACGTCACGGCTGGGATCACGCGCCACTGCCCATTCATTACCCCGAGAAGGGGAGTTCGCTAACAGCTCACTCGCCGCTTTTGAGCAGCTGATTGCAGACTACCTGCCGCTGAACCAAGCGCAGCAGGTCCGGCGTGCTTACTATTACTCTGAACAAGCCCACTACGGGCAAACCCGGCGCAGCGGAGAGCCTTACGTCACTCACCCCCTCGCGGTGGCGAGTATTCTTGCTCGTATGCACATGGATGCACAGAGCCTCATGGCAGCGCTTCTCCATGATGTCATTGAAGACACCGGGGTCAACAAAGAAGACATTGGCGCTCAGTTTGGTGACGAGGTTGCCGAGCTTGTTGACGGCGTCAGCAAGCTGACACACGTCGAATTTGATTCCGTCGAACTCAGGCAGGCAGAGAACTTCCAAAAAATGACGCTGGCGATGGCGAAGGATATCCGGGTCATACTCGTTAAGCTGGCGGACCGCTTGCACAACATGCGGACACTGGGAGTGCTGAATCGGGAAAAAATAAAGCGGATCGCCGGTGAAACACTGGATATCTATGCCCCTATTGCGATGCGTCTCGGCATGAATGAAGTGCGGATGGAGTTTGAGGATCTGGGACTCAAGGCCCTCTACCCCATGCGCGCCAGGCGCTTGGAGGCTGCGCGGCGCTCCGCCAGTGGAAACCGCACACAGCTGATAGATCAGATTCGCGACCAGCTGGGCCAGACGCTGAGTCGAGAGGGGCTGGGCGCTACCGTCGCCGGCAGAGAAAAGCACCTCTACAGCATCTATAGCAAGATGAAAGCGAAGCGAAAATCCTTCTCTGAGGTCATGGATATTTTTGCGTTTCGCCTGATCGTCGACTCGGTGGATGACTGCTATCGGGCGCTTGGCATGGTACACAGTCTGTATAAGCCGGTACCGGGAGAATTCAAGGATTACATTGCCATCCCCAAGGCAAACGGCTACCAATCGCTGCATACCGTGCTGAAAGGGATGCACGGTGTTCCCATCGAGATTCAGATTCGCACCCATGAAATGGAAGACATGGCGAACAACGGCATTGCTGCCCACTGGCTTTATAAAACCGAAGAAACTGGCGCCAGCATGTCGCACACCCGAGCACGGGAGTGGGTTCAGGGGCTGCTGGAGATGCAACAGCGCGCCGGGGATTCATTGGAGTTTATTGAAAACGTCAAGATCGACCTCTTCCCTGACGAGGTTTATGTCTTTACGCCCCGGGGCGATATTCTCGAGCTGCCTAAAGGGTCCTGCGCCCTCGATTTTGCCTATGCCGTCCACAGCGACATCGGTAATCACTGTGTCGCAGCGCGAGTCACCAACCAGCTGGTGCCCCTGTCAGAGCCGCTGGAGAGTGGCGCGACCGTGGAGATCGTCACGTCGCCGACTGGCCGCCCCAGCCCCTCGTGGTTGAACTGGGTGGTGACGGCAAGGGCGCGAACTCACATACGACACTTTTTGAAAGACCAACGTCGTGAAGATTCTCTGGCGCTGGGGCGCAACCTCCTCGATCGAGCACTGATGGCGCACGATACCCGGCTCAATGCCATCAATGAAAAAACGCTAGCGACGGCCCTCAGCGCGCTGGGAAAGGCCGACGTAGAAACCCTGATGGTAGACGTGGCGCTCGGCAATACGCTGCCTAATATCGCCGTGGCGCATCTGACCAGCGCCAGCAATAACTCCGCCGTCAGCGGCGAAGCCGCGACCCTGGGCATCCGCGGTACCGAGGGCGTCGGTGTGACGTATGCGAAATGTTGCTGTCCCCTGCCTGGCGACCCGATTCAGGGGTACCTTGGTCAGGAAAAAGGGTTAATGGTGCATCGTGACAACTGCCGCAACTTACTGGAAATGCGTGAGCAGCCTGACCGGCTCATCTCGCTGCACTGGGATGAAATGGTTGAGCGCAGCTACCCGGTGGGGCTCAGGGTGCAGGTCGAAAATCGTCGCGGGATGATTGCCGTCCTCGCGACGCGACTCAGCGCGATCGGCCTCAACATCGAGCGCATTGCCACACAGAACAAAGATGTTCAGTTCACCTTTGTCGATCTCGAGCTGCAGGTTAGCAGCAGAACCCATCTGGCGCGGGCCATGAAACGATTGCGCAGCGTCGAGGGCGTACTCAAGGTGGTGCGCAGCGCACGGCGCTGATGCTGTCTGTCACACACGGTAGTATCAGTCGCCGTTGCTTTCTGCTGGGCCTTGCAGCCTCGCTCAGTCCGTTATTCAATAAAGTGCCCTCTGCACATTCACGGGAGTTCGTTGTGTCCAACAGAGCCGTTATCGCCACTCAATCAGCACCGCAGGCCATCGGGCCTTACTCGCAGGGCATCAAGGTCGGGAATACTGTCTGGATATCGGGCCAAATACCGCTTGATCCGGTTTCTATGGAAATGGTGACGGCTAACATTACTGCCGAGGCAGAGCAGGTATTCAATAACCTCAGTGCGGTCGCAACAGCTGCGGGCGGAACGTTGGATGACGCCGTCAAAATTAATATTTCACTGACGGACCTCGGAGACTTCGATGCCGTCAACGCCGTGATGGCCAGCCACTTCAATGAACCCTATCCCGCAAGAGCCTGCGTTCAGGTCGCCGCGTTGCCCAAAGGTGCGCGCATCGAAGTCGAGGCCATTCTCGCCCTTTAAGCCGGGGCTGATCTACGCTTGTCCCGATGTCGCCCGAGTATTCAGCGCGGCGGCATAGCCCTCACGCCAAGTGGGGTAGGACAGCGTAAATCCGATCGACTCTAGGAGGGTGCTTCGGCAGCGCCGGTTGGCGCGCGCACGGGCACCGCTCGTTTGTCTGACAATAGCCACGTCGAGTTGTGTAGCCAGCCAATCTTCTACCTCGTGGGTCGGGGTCGTATCGTGATCCGCCCCGATCAACGTCGGTGGCACCGATTGGCCCCTCTGATCACGAATCAGGCAATGGACGATCAGCCGTGACAAGTCGTCGCGATGAATACGATTGCCGTAGCGGGCATCTGTTGCACCACCCTCTCCTGAGCGCACCCGCCGGATCAGCATCCCCTCCGAATCTCCGTAAACCCCGGCAGGACGGATAATCGTCGCGGTGGCAGCGCGGCGAATCGTCGCTTCTGCGGCTACCATGGCATGCGCTTGCGGCTCATCGAGATTCAATGGCGAATGCTCATCCACCCAGCCACCCTCCGACTCACGATAAACCCGAGTCGAAGAGACCCAGATCAACCGGCGGCACTGGCGCAACCAGCCCTGCGCTGCCAGTGACTGCGCTACGCCGGCAAAACCGGCATGATAGCCCGCAGGGTCGTAAGACTGCGGCGTGGGCGTGACCACAACGTAGTCAGGTTGGATGGGTGCCATCGCAGCAAAGCTGTCGGGATCCGTTAGATCGAGCGCGTAACCCTCAAAGGTCGACGGCAGCTGATTCGGATTGCGGCGCACGGCGGCAACGCGCCAGTCTCTCTCGATAAGAGAGGCCCCAACGCGTGCGCCAATATCACCACAGCCGAGGATCAGCACCTGCATAGCTTCACGACCTCATCAAAGAGTGGCTAAGATACCACCCTAGCACGAGACCTTTTCTCAACGGGATACGCTTGAGTCAAACCATTCTCCAGAACCCCGTAACAGTCCTCCGTGGGGTGGGCAACAAAATGGCCGCCCGGCTATCGGACATCGGTATCCGGTCGCTCGAGGATTTACTGTTCCATTTTCCACTGCGTTATCAAGACAGGACGCAGGTTACTCCCATCGGTGGGCTGCAAGATCAAGTGGATGGATTGATCGAGGGCGAAATTCGGGCAGCCGCCGTTACCCTGGGCCGGCGACGTACGTTAGTCGTAAAGGTAGAAGACGGCAGCGGACTACTTACCGTTCGTTTTTTTCATTTTCGGCAGGCGCAGGTCTCGCAGTTCAAACAGGGCGCTACGGTGCAGCTTTTTGGCACCCCTCGTCGTCTGGGCGGACAGCTTGAAATGATTCACCCGGAGTACCGGCTGGGCGAGGGAGGCAATCTTGTGGAGACCGCGCTGACGCCGGTGTATCCCACAGTCAGCGGCCTCGGCCAGAACACCTGGCGCAAGCTTTGCGGTCAGGCGTTGACCCTGCTTGGCAACAACCCTCCCGAGGATTTGCTAGCCAATCTGACCGAGGACCAGATCACACTCCCCGAGGCCATTGCCTTTCTCCATAACCCACCGCCCGCCGCGGCATTGAGTGAGATCCAGCAGGGTCATCACCCCGCCCAGATCCGGCTGGCCCGTGAGGAATTGATCGCCCACCAGCTGACCGTGCAGGGCGTGCGTGACACGGAGCGACAACATCGTGCACCGTCTATCGCGTCCTTATCACCTATCACGACAGCGTTTCTTGCCAGCCTTCCGTTTACACCAACGGCCGCGCAAGAACGCGTAGCTCAGGAGCTGGCAGACGATATGTCTGCACAGCAACCCATGCTGCGGCTCGTGCAGGGCGATGTTGGCTCAGGAAAAACCCTCGTCGCCGCGCGGGCAGCACTGGATACCCTATCGGCCGGCTATCAGGTTGCCTTTATGGCACCCACCGAGCTCTTGGCCGAACAGCATTTTGCCAATCTGCAGACTTGGTTCGCTCCATTAGGACTATCGGTAACCTGGTTAAGTGGTCGCACCAAGGGCAGAGCTCGCAAAGCCGTCCTCGACAAGCTAGTAACGGGTGAAGCGGGCATCGTAGTCGGCACACACGCCCTTTTTCAGGAGGATGTCCGGTTTGATCAACTCGGTCTCATCATTGTCGACGAGCAACACCGTTTTGGCGTTCATCAGCGTCTGGCACTCGCCGATAAAGGGGCCGAGGAACAGCGTCCTCATCAGCTTGCGCTCACCGCGACACCGATTCCGCGTTCATTGGCTATGGTCGCTTATGGTGATCTCGATTGCTCGATCATTGACGAACTCCCGCCGGGTCGGCAACCCGTGACCACCACTCTGATCGACCACGCCCGCCGCGAGGCAGTGATCCGAAGAGTGGGCGTAGCCTGCAGTGAAGGCCGGCAGGCCTACTGGGTTTGCACCGCCATTGAAGAAAGTGACACGCTCGACATCGAGGCCGCCGAAGCAACACGGGACGCGTTAAGCCATGCATTGGCTGATACCGCTATTGGTCTGGTACACGGCAAGCTCAAGCCCACGGAGAAGGCAGCGGTCATGGAGCAGTTCAAACGCGGCGACCTACAGCTGCTGGTGGCGACCACGGTCATTGAAGTGGGCGTGGACGTGCCTAACGCCAGCCTGATGATTATCGACAACGCCGAGCGGCTCGGCCTGGCACAGCTGCATCAGCTGAGAGGGCGAGTGGGACGAGGGACCCTCGATAGTCACTGCTTGCTTTTGTTCCGCCAACCGCTGTCTGCCACCGCTCAGCAGCGGCTAAAAGTGATGCAGGACTCCCACGATGGCTTTGTTATCGCTGAGGCTGATCTGGAGATTCGGGGGCCCGGAGAGCTTCTGGGTACGAGACAAACCGGTCTCGCTGAGTTCCGCGTGGCGCGGCTACCCGAACACGAACCGCTGCTGATCGAAGCACAGGCCTTAGCGGCTCGAATGTATCAAAGCGATCCGGAGCGCGCGCGCGGTCTGATGCAGCGCTGGTCCGGCGCCCGGGCTGATTTTGCCCGGGTTTGATCAACAGGTGTCGCATCCCCCCACACAGGCCGCTAGACTGTCAGCCCGCGTTACAAGAATCACACCCGTTGACTGAGTCGTCCTCCCCCCTCGATACCGCCAACGCTCCTGCTTCCAGCAGGTGGCGCGC
>Ga0315331_10000330_pt1 | contig 31469 bp, 22 predicted proteins | sample M160m34915metaG_FD_203456 | JGI IMG/M metagenome (GOLD analysis project Ga0315331, IMG submission 203456) | Ammonia-oxidizing marine archaeal communities from Monterey Bay, California, United States - M1 60m 34915 | ecosystem: Environmental > Aquatic > Marine > Intertidal zone | place: USA...
TGCCTTTTAACTCGGGTGCGTTATTTTTCATGCTTTCAATTACTGCATTAATAGTAATAGGAATTAGGCTTTCGACTAAAAACGATAAACCTCTATGGAACACTGTAATTGTTTCTTTTGCATTATTGCTAATAGGTTACTCGTCTTTTGTAATGATTGTAATTCGTTCTGAAGCCAATCCACCGTTGGATGAAAACAATCCTGAATCGCTATCTCAACTTCATTCCTATCTTAAACGAGAGCAATATGGCTCTTGGCCAGTTTTACACGGACAATATTGGAATTCACCAGTAGAAAGTAGTTGTGAAGAAGAGTTCATAGGTCCAGACAAAAGTAGCTACATGAAAACATTTATTATTTCATCTAACAGTAGCTTTCTTGAGGTTAATGGGAATGACATAACAAAAATTCAATCCATTTTAGCTCCAATAAATTTACACACCAATATTATTGAAAACAAAAACAAACCTTCAAGATTAACTTTAAAAGAAAATGAGCTCTCTTTTATGAACATGTGGGATTTAAATGAATTCAAAAAAAGTGTAGCCACAACAAATCTAGCCCTTAAAGAAAGTGGGTTTAAACCATTTATTAGTTTTAACGATGAAGTTCAAGAAAAATACCTCAACATATTAGAGGGTAAAAAGGGTGATCGTAAATTTCAAAGTAAATATACGACCTGGTTTCCAAGAATGTATCGTAATGGAGAAGGTCAAAAATACATGGCTTGGTGTAGCTATGAGGTTGATCCAGCAACAGGGATTTATGTATATGGTGGCGATGAGTCTAAGCCTCTTCCTTTAGGACAAGACATGGATCGGCCCACTTATTATGAACGACTAAAGCAATATGGCGCTGCTCAAGAGGCAAAGAGTGTAGGACAAGATGGTTTATACTTGCCCTCATTTAAAGAAAACATTTCTTACTTGTTTAATTATCAAATTGGTTGGATGTATGGTCGTTATTTTTTATGGAATTTTTCAGGTAGACAAAATGACATACAAGGATATGGTGTTTCTGGTGGGGGAAGTGCGATTTTAGAAGGAAATTGGATAACAGGAATAAATGCTATTGATGAACAGCGATTAGGTAATCAAGAAGATTTACCCATAAACTTAAAACTTAATAAGGGTTACAATGCATACTACATGCTTCCATTAATTTTAGGGCTTATTGGTTTCTTTTTTCAAATGAAAACCCACCCAAAAGGTTGGTTTACTGTATTACTACTGTTTCTACTTACTGGTTTAGCTATTGTAATTTATCTTAACCAAAAACCTGCCGAACCTAGAGAAAGAGATTATGCTTATGCTGCATCTTTTTATGCGTTTTCTATTTGGGTGGGCCTTGGCGTTTATGCCTTATTTGATGTGGCGAGAAAATCTAAACGTTGGAACTCAATGTTGCCTGTTTTAGGGGCTAGTGTTGGAGGAAGTATCTTTATTTTAGGGGTTCAATACATAACGGGACAAACTCTTGCTGCTGGGTTAACCTTTCTATATATAACTGTAGTAATCTCTATTATGTATGCTTTAATGGTGCTAATTGGAAAATATTTAAAAAACCCTGTTTCCCATGCTGCAATTCCATTACTATTGTGCTTAATTGTACCTACTCTTCTTGCTTTTGACAATTGGGATGATCATGATAGATCTAACCGTTCCACCGCAAGAGATTTTGCTTATAATTACCTAATGTCTTGTGACTATAATGCCATTCTTTTCACAAATGGTGACAATGACACATTCCCACTGTGGTACATTCAAGAGGTGGAAGGAGTTCGGACAGATGTTCGTGTTGCAAACATGAGCTTACTAAGTACAGATTGGCACATCAATCAAATGAAGAAAAAAGCTTATGAATCAGATCCATTACCAATTACAATGAATGAATATTCATATAGAAGTGGCAAAAGAGATTTTATTATTATTGAAGAAAAAGAAGAGAAAAAATATAAGAACAATACACTAAGAAAAGTTAGTGCAAATAAATTAGCTAAAATCACAACTTCAATTGAAAAAATCAGCCCCACGCTACAAACGTTAACAGCTAACTCTTCAATACAGGTTGAAAACTTACTAACCAACCTTTACCTTCTTGAAAATAAATTGAAAGTTGTTCAGAAAGAAAAAGACGTTCTTAGCAAGAAGGTATTATCAAAAGGTTTAATAAATTCTTTAAACCGCACTAATTTATCTGAAGAACAAAGCAATGAAATTAGCGCCATAGCTCTTCTAATTAACCAAAGTTTCATTGAAGGGATGACGATTGCTGATCCTAAATACTCAAATACTGTTAGTGGTTTATTACAAAAAATTCAAGCAGTTTCTACAAACTGCTCTGAACTTTTAAAAAACTGGCCTCAAAAATGGTATACAGCAAAAGATGCTATTAATTTTATTTGTGATGAATCCCACAAAAAAGATTTTTATCGCTATAGCTGCAATGAAGAGTATTACATAGATTTTAAAAACATATATATTCCTGTAAACAAAGAGGCTGCTGTTTCAAATAAAATTATTTCCAAAGAGCAATCTAATTCGCCAATTTTTAGAGACACTATTAAATGGAGATTAAAAGGGGGCATGCTTTATAAGGCTGATTTAGCCGTTCTCGACATGCTTTCAAACTACCAATGGGATAGGCCAATATATTTCGCTAGTGTTGTTGGAATGCAAGGAAATGAATACTTAAACAAGTACATGCAAGGAGAAGGAATGACCTTTAAGTTAACTCCTTTAGAATATGGAGGTAATGGCGGCTTAAACTCATCTAAAATGGTAGCTTTAATGACCTCTGGATATGATTTACAACTGCCTAACGACTCTATCAAAAAAGTGAATTTTCTTTGGGGGAACATGCATGAAGAGGGTGTTTTAGTTGATTACTACACCATGAGAATGGTGCAAAACATTAGACTTCAAATTATGAAGCTCACTGATGCGCTCATTAAAGAAGATAAAACGACTGAAGCTGTCGCCATCTTAGATACTACATTTAAAATAATGCCTATAGAAAACAATCAGGTTCCTGCAGATGATATTTGCTTTTATCTGTGTGCAAATTATTTTGATGCTGGAGACACCGCTAAAGGCAATGCTTTGGGCGAAAAATTAGTCGCGATAGAGCTTGATAAACTAAAGCATTTTTTAAGCTTTGAAGACGCCTATTTTAATCAGGTTTGGCCTGAGTTTGGAAAATGCATGAATAACTTAGAAATGCTAAGAGAGGCATCTATTTCTAAAGAAAGCATGATGGTTATACAACAATTTAATTATCATTATTACAACAATCAAGCAGAACAAGCTTATAACGCAATTGTTACTGGAGCAAATAATGCGGACAATCCCACATGTTTTAAAGATTTAGGTGTATTAAAGAATTCTGAATTTAAAAGTGTTATTAATCAAGTAAGACAAAAATTTTATGAGCATTCAAATGAACGCCAAAAATTCTTCTTTGGAGGGCAATCGTTTCCAGTCTACTACTCATTTATGTGGAGCGGAAACCGTATTTAATGCCTAGCTACCTTGTTAAAACACCGGCTGTATTTAGGTGGCTATACCCCGCTTGTGTTTGGAAAATTCCCAATTCAGAAAACAAGATCTTTCTAACATTTGATGATGGGCCTAACCCTGTTATTACTGAGAAAATACTATCGATACTAGCAAATTACGATGTGCCGGCAACTTTCTTTTGTATTGGAAAACAAGCACAAAAGCACCCTAAATTATTTTCGCAACTATTAAACTCTAAGCACGATATTGGCAACCACTCTCAAACTCATAAAAATGGATGGAAAACGCCTAATAAAGAGTATTTAAATGATGTAGATATGTGTTCAAAGGTTTTTACTTCATCTTTGTTCAGGCCTCCATATGGAAAAATAACTCCCAAGCAAGTGAAAAAGCTAATGCCTCACTTTAACATTATTATGTGGGATATTATAGGTGCAGATTTTGACGAAAATGTTGACAGTTTAAAAATTCAAAAAAATATCATCGAAAACACCGAGTCGGGTTCAATTATTGTTTTACATGATAATCCTAAATTCGCAGACAAGGTGATAGAAGCGCTTCCTTCAATTATTATCGCCCTTAAAGAAAAAGGATATGTTTTTTCTTCCATCAATGATGCTCTACATCACCGACAGTAAAGCGAAGCCCCCCATAAAACATTCTACCAAAAACAGGCGCCCATATTAAAGAGCTTTCAAAAAATTCACCATACGGATCTTCAGATGAAAGTATTGGATCTTGTTGAGTGTAGTTAAGTAAGTTTTCAACTCCTAAATAAACTTCAAGCCTTTTTCCAAATACTCTAGTAATTTGAGCATTCATTAAGTAATAATCATCGCTTCTTCCTTGAAGAACTAAATCTGGTCGATTATCAAGAGTGAAAGGAATTCTTTGACTTCCAATCCATTGAGTTGTTATGTCAAACTTCCATTGTTTATCTTTCTTGTTTTTAGTTTCATATGCTAAGTTTACAAACCCTCTATGTTTTGACAGTAACGGCTTTTCTCTTAATTGGCCAGAATATGTTTTATATACATCTAAATACCTGTAGGCTAATCTAATGCCAAACCTTTTTAACAATTCATAATTTAACTCTAGTTGCAAAGAATTAGATAAAGAAATTCCGTCTAAATTATAAAAATGTACTTCTCTTGCTGTTTGATCTAAATCTACAATTAACTGGTTTTGGAAAAAAGTATGATAAAAATCTGCATGAAAGGAGCCTTGTCTATAAAGCAGTTCAAACTCTTGAAGAAAAGCTCCGCCTAAATTCCATGATATTTCTTGCTCCAATCCAAAAGGATTTTTTTCGTTCGTATTGTTCTGTCTATTAGGGTGAAGCAGCCAGTTTCTAGAGCTGGCAAGTAGACCAACATTTTCCATAATTAACATGGGTGTTCTTCTTCCGCTTCCTGCCATTAATTTAAGAACGGTTTCATTTGTTATATTATACCTTAAGTGTAATCTTGGAGTAATAAAACCACCGTATATAGAACTATAGTCTGCTCTAAGCCCTGTAATTAACCCTATTTTTTCAGAAGAATGAGTAAATTCAACATAAGTTCCCGGTATAATTTCTTCTAAGGTTGCATCAATATTCATTAAAAACAAAGGTTCGTAGCTCATTAATGATTCTTGAATATTATCATACTGTAAGCTAACTCCCATTTTATAATAGTTTTCCGAAGCATTATTGGCTTCCTTCACATCTTGTTGATCGTGCTCATCTTCTTTATGTTTGTGCATTCTTATCTTTTGCTGAAAAATAATGTTTGCATATCCACTTGTTTGTTTTCCTATATATTCCTTAATGCCAAATAACGCGGTTTGGTTGTTGTGTAACCCGCTTAACTGAAGGGCTAGGCTCTTAAAATCATCGTTCGGGAATAAATACCCTATTTTAGTAAACCCACTTATTTTGTCAGTATTCAGCTCTACTTTATACTCTCCTTCAGAAATTGAAGGTGTTAAAGAATCGTGTAACGATAAACTTCCCGAGATACCATTTGAATGAACGTAGTTAGCGCCCAGTTCCATGTGGATTTTTTTAGATCTGTAATTCCATTGGTTTCTAAAAATATAATTATCGGTAAGGGGGTTATCTAAAAACCCATCTTTATTTCTATCATTCTTTACTTGTTGATTTTTTACATGCCCTAAAAATGTAGTTTCCCATTTTTCCCCAACCTTAGTGTTGAAATAAGTGTTCCCCTCCATTCTTCCCGCTTGATTGCCATATATATTTAAATGAAATTTTTCTGCGTTTCCTGGTTGTTTTAAGTCCAAATTAATTTGTCCAACCATGCTTTCATAACCGTTTAGTACTGAACCTGCACCTTTTGAAACAGCTATGCCGTTTATCCAAGCACCTGGGATTTGATCTAAACCATAAATAACTGACAATCCTCTTACTGTTGGAATATTACCAGATAAAATTTGTACGTATTTTCCGGATAATCCCAGCATTTGAATTTGCTTAGTTCCCGTAACCGCATCGGTAAAACTTGCATCAATTGAGGGATTAGTTTCAAAACTTTCTGCTAGATTACAACAAGCTGCTTTCCTTAACTCTCCCGTTGTAATGATGTGAGCGTCTCTTGGGTTAAACTTAGAAAAGCTATAATTACCCTGCCTAAAAACAACCTCAAATTCATCTAAAATTTTACCATCGCTAAGAATAATGTTTATTTCGTTATCATGATCAATTTCTAAAGTGTCCGATTTGAATCCAATAAAACTAAAAACTAGCTGCTTAAAATTTTGATCGTGGTCTAATTTAAAAAACCCTTCTTTATTGGTAATTGTTCCTTGAGAAGTTCCAGCATAAAAAACATTAACCCCTGGAAGAGGAGAGATTGAGTCCTTGTTGATAAATTCAAAAACATGTCCTTCAACATAATCATGTTTTGATTCACCATTCTGCGCACCAGCAACAAATACTGTTGTTGCTAGTAGCAAGCTTAAAAGTAGCTTTTTCATCGCTACTCCTCTCTTTTGTAGTGACAGCAATGATGAAGATTTTCATAAACCTCTTTTTTTGCTTTCTTCTTTTTGGTATCATGGCCTGCATCGGCCAGTATTTGATGGATCTTTTCTTCAGAAATAAGGTCAGCTCTATAAACTATCCTACACATTTTAGACTCTAAATCCCAATCTGCGACTTTAATCCCTTTAACGTCTAAGGCGTTTTCAATTCTATCTTCACACATATCACACATTCCATTAACAAATATTTTAGTGTCTATCACTTTTTTTGTTTGTGCAGATAATTGAATGGAAATAAATATGCTTAATAATATAATAACTTTTTTCATGCTTTTAATAATTTAAATTGTTTTTAATTGACTGCTAGTAAACAAATTAAATTATGCGTAAAAAAGAAGTTGCTGTGTTGAATAAATACGCTTGTAAGTTGGTATTAAAGGAGGTGGATTTGCCAAAACTTCTTTTTCAGAATTATTCTTTAATTCTACAAGACAATAAGGCAGTGAGTAATGATTGTACAAAAAAGAATTAAGTTTAAAAGAAGACAACGATACTGAAATTTGATCCCTGGTTAACTCTAAGAAAACAATCACGTCTTCACAATTACATTTATTTTCTTGCTCATGGTGGCTATGACAACACTTTTTAGCATCACAATTTGAATTGTCTTTTAAAAAAGTAAAGAACCCAATATTAATGTTTCCATTATCACACTCATGAATATTAAAAGATAAGCCAAGGCTAAAAAGCAAGTAAAGAGACAGTATGGATATTGAGATAAGCTTGTTCACAATCAAAGTTACTAAAATAACGGACAGTTACTTTTTATGTTTCATGCTACTCTTGGATTCTTAAATTATTTTCCTTAAAAAAAAGAGTTTTGACTGCTGCTTGTGGGCGTTGGGAGCAATCCACACATATGTTTATAATTGTTTAAAAGAATACTTCAGATGTTGACAACATTATTGGTGAATAGCGATTTTTCTTACTTTTTTTGTAGAAAATTCGTTTATGATTGTTCTAGTATTAGGTTCAGGGGGAAGGGAGCATGCTCTTGCCTGGAAAATATCTCAAAGCTCGTTATTAAGTAAGCTATATGTTGCTCCTGGAAATGCCGGAACATCTGAGCTTGGAGAAAATGTAAATATAAACCCTTCACACTTTGATAAAGTTGCTGATTTTGCAATAAAAAATAAAGTAGAAATAATTGTTGTTGGGCCCGAAGGTCCACTTGTAAATGGAATTCACGATTATTTTGCTAAAGACCCCAGTTTATCTTCTGTGACCATTATTGGGCCAAAAAAAGAAGGTGCAATATTAGAGGGAAGCAAAGATTTTTCTAAAAAATTTATGCTTAAAAACAATATACCAACAGCAAAATATAAGTCATTTGATTCTAGCTCTATTCAAGAAGGCGAGCTGTATTTAGAAACAATGAAGCCCCCTTTTGTGTTAAAAGCAGATGGTCTAGCCGGAGGAAAAGGAGTCCTTATTTTAAATGACTTAAAAGAAGCAAAAAAGGAGCTGCGTCAAATGTTGACTAATAAAAAGTTTGGGGATGCCAGCAAAAAGGTTGTTGTTGAAGAATTTTTAGATGGTGTTGAGGTAAGTGTATTTATTATAACAGATGGAATGTCTTATAAAATTCTTCCTGAAGCTAAAGACTATAAAAGAATTGGTGAAGGAGATACCGGCTTAAATACTGGAGGAATGGGCGCGATATCCCCCGTGCCATTTGCAAATAGAGAGTTTATGGATAAGGTTGAGAATCAAATTATTATTCCAACCGTAAAAGGCTTAAGAAAAGAAAATATTGACTATTCTGGATTTATCTTTTTTGGATTAATATTGGTAAAAGGTGACCCGTATGTGATTGAATATAACTGTCGTTTAGGCGACCCTGAAACTGAAGTGATTTTACCGAGGTTAAAATCAGATTTATTAGACTTATTTGATGGAATAGCTACAGATACTTTATCTGAAAGGGATGTTGAGATTGATCCTAAATCTGCAGGAACGGTAATGCTTGTTTCCGGTGGATACCCTGAAGAATATAAAGCTGGCGAAAAAATAGAAATAGGAGAGATACACGAAAGGAGCATAGTGTTTCATGCGGGAACAAAAAAAGAGAATGGTGAGACATTAACAAACGGAGGAAGAGTGCTCTCTGTAACTTCATTTGGCAAAGACATTGAATCTTCTGTGAAAAACAGTTACGCTACAATTTCAAACATTCACTTTAATAAAATGAATTTTAGAAATGATATAGGGAAAGATGTAATTAAAAAAGTAAAATAACTTTACTTTATTTGACCCGGAGTTTGATCAGCCTTTTTATTTAGTTTATGTTGGAGATACATCCAATAACAAGCTCCGCCAAACAAGATGAAGAGGTATAAAAGATTTGGCGTATTGCCTAACGGTTCAAGTATGTTTTCAAACAATGAAACAAAAAAATCTCTTAGTGGAAAAATTATCCAATCCATAATTTATAAATTTATAACTCAAAATTATAAAATAATCTTCATCTAGGTCTAAATAATACACAATATCTTTAGACAATATTAAAGAACGATGTTATTAAAAGTTTTCAAATCCAATAAAGTCATTGTTTTGGCAAGTCTACCTTTTTTAGGCTTTGCTCTTTTATTTCCATCTTTGAGCATAGAAAACAGCGCTGATATTCCTTCTGTTTTTTTAACCCTGCTTACGTTTTTATTGATATTAACAACTGCCTTAGTGCTTAATAAAACCGTAAACAACTCTGAGTTATTTAATAGGCCTTATTACCTCACGGCTTTATTTTATGTTCTATTAGCATGCTCTGCTGGTTCATTAATTTCATTAAACTTACTTATTATCAGTAATTTGTTTCTTTCTTTAGCAATAAGCAAGCTCTTTAAAATCAAAAGGCTGGCTTCTTGTAAAGGGTTGGTTTTTGACAGTTCTTTTTTAATTCTAATAAGTAGTATTTTCTATCCGCCTTATCTTATATTTATACTACTTCCTTGGGTGTCTCTTTCAATTATCAAAACATTTGATTTTAGAGAATGGATAATGCCTTTAGTTGCGTTTTTTATTGGTGCAGTTTATTTCAATGTTGTACTTGTTTTAGCTTCATCAAACCTAATGTCTATTTATTCACATTCTTTGTTTGGCTTTGAAAAAATAGCGCTAAATAATTTTTTTGTTTTTTGTTTTTGGCTCATTGCTTTCGGTTTAATTTTTGCTCTTTATTTTTTATTTAAATTGAATTCTAGTGCTACAAATAGATTTAAAAAATTAAGCATGGTACTTTTTATTACTCTATTATTAGCATCTATTATTTTGACTTATAATTTTTATAATGAACTCTATCTTTTTGGGCTTTATTCTGTTTTTATTCCTGTTTCAATTGTTTTGCCATTTGTAGTTATTCATTCAGCTAAAAAGACCCTTATTGAAGTTCTGTTAACATGTACTTATTTATTGTTGTTAATTGCTGTATATACTGGTTAATAAGTTTGATGGTCTCTTTCATCAATATTATTTTATAAAAATTACATTTGCATAATCATTAAAAAAAACTCTATGAAATTTGGTGTTGTTACATTTCCTGGTTCAAATTGCAATCAAGACATGGTTTATGTTCTTAAGGAAAAATTAAATCTAGAAGTTGTAGAACTTTGGCATAAAGACACTTCAATTGAGGGTTGTGATGCTATTGTCCTTCCGGGTGGTTTTTCATATGGTGATTATCTTAGATCTGGTGCAATAGCAAGGTTTTCTCCTTTAATGAAGGAAGTGATTAACCATGCTCAAAATGGAGGCATCGTAATTGGTGTATGTAACGGTTTTCAAATTTTATGTGAATCCGGACTGCTTCCCGGGGCTCTTTTGCACAACAATAATCAAAAATTTATTTGTAAAAATGTATGGCTAAAGGCAGAGTCAAAAACGGCTAGATTAACAAAAAATCTTCAACCTAATAAAGCATATAAAATTCCTATTGCACATGGAGAGGGTAGGTATTTTGCCAATGAAAACACATTAAAAGATTTAAAGAATAACGATCAAATTCTCTTTAAGTACTGTAACGAAGCTGCTGAGGTTAACGAAAAGTTTAACCCGAACGGCTCTCTAGAGAGTATTGCTGGAATTTGTAATAAAAATAAAAATGTATTTGGAATGATGCCGCATCCGGAAAGAGCTGCAGATATTTCATTGGGCAATACAGACGGTTTGTCAATTTTTGAATCTCTTTTGAATACGATAAGCGCCTAACCTATCCTTTTTTATTTACTTAAACACTTGTAAAACAAGTTGTTAAGTGTTTGTTATGTTTTTTGTTGTGCTTTTTTATTAAAAAACTGTTTTTCTTTTCACTTTTTATTATTCTACTTTAGTAAGTAGATTTATTAATTCTAATATAAAAACTGCTATGAAGAATTTAATTCTTATTTTATTACTATTGCCTTTATTTGTTAATTCTCAACAGGTTGTAAGAGGAAAGGTTGTGGATAAAGAATCCCAGTTCCCTTTGCCTGGAGTTAATATTCAATTTATTAATGCAGCTTTTGAAAAAGGGGTTGCTTCTGATGTTAATGGAACGTTTAAAATGGAGGATGTTCCTCTAGGAAGACATCAGATAAAATTCACCTTTATAGGTTATCAACCACTTACACAAACCATTGTAGTTAACTCGGGAAGAGAGGTTATTCTTAATGTAGAAATTGAAGAATCTACGGAAACACTCCAAGAGGTCGTGATTTCTTCAAATAAAGAAAGAACGGTTAACAATCAAATGGCCATTATAAGTGCTCAACAATTTTCTGTGGAGGAAACGGAAAGATATGCAGGAAGCAGGGGCGATCCTGCAAGAATGGCTTCTAATTTTGCTGGTGTTAACGGGGCTGACGATAGCCGAAATGATATAGTAGTAAGAGGAAACTCTCCTCTTGGGGTTATTTATCGGGTTGAAGGGGTTACAATTCCCAACCCCAACCACTTCGCAATTTCTGGATCATCTGGAGGTCCGCTTAGTATTCTAAATAATAAATTCTTAGGTAATAGCGACTTTTTTTCTGGCGCTTTTCCTGCAGAGTACGGAAATAGCACAGCTGGAGTATTTGATTTGAAACTCCGTAATGGAAATGACGAAAAAATAGAAACTACCGCTCAAGTTGGGCTTTTTGGTGCAGAACTTTTAGTAGAAGGTCCGTTGTCAAAAAAAAGTGGTGCCTCTTTTCTTGCCATGTATAGATATTCTACAATTAAAATATTTAGCCTTATGGGAATTAACTTAGGCACTTCTGCTATTCCTAAATACCAAGATTTTGCTGTTAAAGCGAATATCCCCTTTAAAAAAGGTGGCAATCTAGCGCTTTGGTCAATGGGTGGCAATAGCAATATAGAGATCCTTGTAAGTGAACAAGATGCGAATGAAGTAGATTTATACGGTGAAAACACGAAAGATCAACGTTTTGGAACTGGAATGATTGTGAGTGGGGCCACATATACAAAACCTATTAACGAAAAAAGTTTTATTAAGTCCACTCTTAGTCTAAATGTTGAACAACAAAAATCAAATCATGACACCATAAATAGAGATTCGTTAACAAATCTAGTTGATGGAATATTTCCATATATGGCTTATGATTTTCTAACTACACGATTATCCAACGCGACCTCTTACAACAGAAAAATCAACAAGAAAAACACAATTAAATTTGGTTGGGTTGTTGATTATTGCAGTTTTGACTTTGTTGATAGCGTTACTACCAATTCTTCACTTCAAACTTATAGAAACAGATTTAACTCGAGTGGCTATTACATGATGGCGCAGCCATACTTGAGTTGGAAACACAAGTTTTCTGATGATCTTGTGCTTACGGCAGGATTAAGTAGTTTGTACATGTCGCTCGGTGGTGGGTTTTCGCCAGTTGAACCTAGGTTAGGAATGAAGTGGAACATTAATGCGAAAAGCTCACTTTCTTTTGGAGTTGGAAGACATTCTCAAACACAACCTTTATACACTAGGTATTACATTAACCCTGGGAATACATCACCACATAATGAAAATCTTGGATTAACTTTTAGTAATCATGCTGTTTTAGGTTATTCATATAAAATCAATCGCAATTTTGGAGTTAAAGCGGAAACGTACTACCAAGCGCTAACTGGAATTCCTGTTGAAACTACTCCATCTGCTTTTTCATTGACAAACGCTGGAAGTGGCTTTGCTAGAGTTTTCCCCGATACACTAGTAAATACAGGAACTGGTTATAACTATGGGTTAGAATTAACCATTCAACGCTACTTTAGTAAAAATTGGCACGCTATGCTGTCTGGGTGTATTTACAATTCTAAATATACTCCTAGTGATGGGGTTGAAAGAAACTCTAGCTACAACGGAGTATATACTGTTAATTTTCTAGCCGGCAGAGAGTTTAACTGGAAAAACAAAACGATTGGTATAGGAACAAAAGTTACTGCTGCTGGTGGGAAAAGATATGGAGAAGTTGATTCTACAGCATCCTCTCAACAAGGCGAAGTTGTTTTTGCTGACAATGGCTTTAATGAAAAACAATTTCGCGATTACTTTAGAGCTGACATTAAACTAACCTATAAGGTTAACAGAAATAAGGCAACACATGAATTGGGCATAGATCTTGTAAATATTTTTAACACAAAAAACATCTTGGGATATTCTTATGCGCCTACTAATTCAAATAATAATAATGGTGTTGTTGAAAATTATCAGCTAGGGTTCTTGCCAATATTTTATTATCGTATTGAGTTTTGATTCAATCTAATCCAAAGCGTTTATTTACTTTATTACAAATATCTCTTAAGGCAATTACGTTGAAAACGTATTTAATTAGTTTTATTTTTTTTCCTTCTTTAGTGTGTGCAATTAAATGAAAACTCGGAACACCATTATTTGTTATATTAGAAGGTATTACTTCAATAGTTTTAACATGACTTTTCAGTAACTCTTTTTCTTTTCTTAAGGATATTGGCTTAGTATAGTAAGACAGTTTATTGTGATAAACGTTCAAATATTGCTTATTAAACAATTTATTTAACCCCAATATAAAAATAGGTATCCCTATTGGGCTAAAGAGAAAAATAGAAAGAACGGTAAAAAGAAATCCAAAAATCAATAACCCGACTGCTACTGATTTCCGGTTATAGTTGGCAAAATAAATAACCTTATCGCTTATTAAATTACTTTGTAAAGAAAATGGGTACTCTTTTGACGGTTTAGATGTATCGACATTACCTAAAGTATCTTCCACTATGTTATCGTCTTTTAATACTCTTTCTATGTTGGAAACACTAAGTTGATTAAGTTGTTTTTCGTTAGTCTCATCTTTAATGTTTAAAAAAATTTCTATAATGTTGTCTAAAGCGCTTACTAGCTCGGGCTCCGATCCAGTATAAATAACAAGTTTATTGTCATTTTTAAAAAGGGCTATGAGCTTAAAGTTTACTCTTGACCCATTTTTTGTTTTAAACTCATTACGAGCCACCTCAAATCGATCTATATCTTTACATTTTAGTTCTGTTTTCGAAAATGAAATTTTATTAAACAAAACATATTTTCTGGCGATTTTTTCTCTATCTATTTCAAAAATTGTATCAACAAATATTGCATAGAAAGCTACTAAGTAAAAAACAAACATGAAATAGGAGAAAACGAAAGTAAATGGTATGAGAACAGCAAGTATTATTATTAATATAATAATCTTTTGTTTTTGATTTTTTAACTGCCCGCCATAGCCGATTAATTTAACATGTAACTTCTCTCTGTTAGAGTCATCATTTTCAATACTTAAATGACAATTTAATTTTGAATTGTATTCAACTATTAATTTTTCGATTTCAATTAATCTATCTCTTGAAGTTACCATATTAATAACCTAATGCTCAAATTATGTCTCCTAAATATACTCCTTATGGGGAACATTTGCACATATTAGTTTGTTTTTTGACGACCTGAGCTTAATTCGAATGTGACAACTAAATTATTAATATTGCAACTAAATAGAGGGGGTTATTGAAAAACTATTGTTTTAATTTTAGAATTAGGCGAATCAATAGTGCCATTACCATCTGTAGGATTTATATACATACCTAAAACAAATAATTGCTTTTTGGTATGTATTGCATTAGACCCATTAATAATTATAGCATAACCTTCTGCCCGTCCTAATTATAAATCATCATTAGGACTAATGTTGCTTTTGATTAGCTAACTGATGTTTCGTGTTAGAGTTATTTATTAATAATAAATAACTCTACTTGTCTTGCTGTTAAAGCTAGGTTTTTTGCAACCTCATGAGAAATTATTTTTTCAATTTTTGAGATCACCCTTTTTTTAAAAAATCCGGGAATACCTGGTATTTTATTGGGGTCTATCGAAAGGGTAAAAGAAATTAATAGTACTGTATTTTCTCCATTTTGCTTAAACGTATTTTCACCAACACAACTGTATAGGTTGTCGTATTTTATTGGAACTTCTGAAAATTCGCAAACCCAACTTTGTTTATTCCAAAAAGCTAGGTCATAATAAGACATGCAATTTGATGGAAGTAATTTTTGAATAGGTTTTGGAAACTTAATAGCTAGATGCCATAAATTTTTAATCCTAACTCCATCATCGCAACCTTCTCTGTTAATGACTTCAATTTTCTCTACAGAAGGCATAGAGGGAACTAAGTCTGTCAATTTATCTCTGTAGGTTTCCCAGACATCTTCTCTTTTAGCTTTTAATGAAATTTCTCGCTCTAACTTGTATGGCATAGTTGGTGATAAAACTAATTGAAAAAATATAATTAAAAAAACTAGCCGGTTTCAATTACATCATTTTTTTCAACCTACTTAAATTTGTTCAATATTTATACCTTTATCGTTAATTTTAATATATTTTCATGAAGGTTTTGGTTACAGGTGGTGCGGGGTTCATTGGTTCTCACACAGTTGTCGATCTTATCGAAAACGGCATTACTCCAATTATTGTAGATGATTTTAGAAATTCTGAAAAATTTGTTCTCAAACAACTGGAAAAATTGTGCGTCACAAAAATCGTTTCTTACAATATTGATTGTTGTAACTATGAACAAATGGAAGCGATTTTTAGCTCTGAAAAACCTGATGGTGTTATTCATTTTGCTGCTGACAAATCTGTTAATGAATCTGTTGAAAATCCTTTAAAATATTATCAAAACAATATAGGCTCTTTAGTCACCTTATTAAGGTTAATAGAAAAGCATCCTGTAAAATCTTTTGTTTTTTCATCCTCATGTACTGTTTATGGAAACCCCGACAGAGTTCCTGTAACAGAGTTATCACCTATAAAGAAAGCTTTTAGTCCTTATGGATTTAGCAAGCAAGTTTGTGAGCAGTGCTTAGTCGACTTTCATAATAGTAATCCAAAAAATTCAATTATTCTTTTACGCTACTTTAATCCTATTGGGGCACACCCATCTAGTTTAATAGGAGAATTGCCGATAGGGGTTCCAAATAACTTAATTCCCTTCATAACTCAAACGGCTGCTGGTGTCAGGGAAAAGGTGGTTGTTTTTGGAGCTTCTTACAATACTAATGATGGAACATGCGTAAGAGATTATATTCATGTTTGTGATTTAGCTAAATCACATGTTTTGGCCTTAAATTATGCATTAAAAAACCCTAACAACATAGACACTTTTAATGTTGGAACAGGAAAAGGTGACTCTGTTTTAGAAGTTATAAAATCTTTTGAAAAAATTAATTCATTAACGTTAAATTATGAGATTGGCCCAAAAAGGGCTGGTGACGCTCCTGTTGTTTATGCAGATAATAGTTACATAAAAAAGAAATTAAACTGGAGTCCTAAATACACCCTGGAGGATGCTTTATTACATTCTTGGAATTGGCAACAGACACTTTAACTATATTTGTATAATGAAAATTTTCTTTTATTGGTTGGTCTTTTTAATGCCGTTTTCTATTTGCTCTCAAGGATTGTTTGAATACTTCAAATTAACCGCAGATGGCGATGGGCCAGAGAAATTTGATAGAATTGTTGTTGATATTACTTGGACGCAGTGGTTAGAAAGTATTGAAGGTGTAGATCAAGGTGTTTATTCATTTGGAATTGGCGCTTGTTGGATGAAGGATATTCCATTGGGTAAAAAAAGTAACGTGGCTTTAGCAATAGGTTTAGGGTTTGATTCTCACAATTTTCATCACAATGGAGAGTTTGAATTTACTACTCTTAATGATGGAAGTGTTTATACCGATCTTGTTTCTCGAAACGGCTCTCCATCTCTTAGCAAAAACAAATATGCAGTTAATTATGTTGACCTTCCTTTTGAATTGCGTTTAAGAACAATGAATAAAACAATTGAACAACGAATGAAATATAATTTTCGTTTTTATTTAGGCTTTAAAGCTGGAGTGCTGGTAAATGATCATCTTAAAATCAAAGACGCTGTCTCTAAAAGAAAAATATTTAACCTGCCTAATACAATGCCATACAGATATGGTCCTACATTAAAGGTTGGTTTTAACAAGGTTTCTTTTGTCGCTTTTTACTCATTAACAAGTCTTTTCAAAGATGGAAAGGGTGCGTCAATAACTCCAATAAATGTAGGTTTGTCATGGATGAGGTTCTAAATACTAAGGTCAAAGTAAACAACAATCATTTCAACAGTAAAACCAATCAATATTCCCATATAAACTTCATGCGGTTGATGGGCTTTTAAGACTAATCTTGCGCTTGAAACAACACCCATAATCAACAACAAAACCAGGTTTACTATCACTAAATAAATTGGATTTTCAATACTTGGCATTGATATAGAAAACGCCAAAAACGTTGCTGTCAAAGCACTTATAGATGTGCTATGTAAACTTATTTTCCATTTATGGTTAATAACAAAACAGATTAACAATAAATATATTCCACCAGAAAGAAAGCTCAATAATGGATCTAAAAGGTGGTACAAACTACTGTTCCAAGACCTAAACATGAAATAGACCATTAAATAATACAACAAAACAATAAAAAAAACAGGTTTTCTTTCAACCCTATTGTAGGCATTAAAATCTGATAAAAGCCCTGTTCTAATCATAACATACATGCTTAAAATAGGAAACAAGACTCCAACTAGTGCCATTACAGAATAAATCGCAGATAAAAAATTTATATCGGCATTGTTAAGAATTAAATTTTGATAGTTTTCTATTGAAAAATAAAGCGGTAGCGCATAAAGTGGTAGAAATAAAGGATGAAAAAGTATAGAAATTACTTTGGCAGCTAAATTCATCTTACAACTCCTTTCTAAGTCTTGCAACTGGAATGTTTAGTTGCTCTCTATATTTTGCAACCGTTCTTCTAGCTATGTTGTAGCCCTTACTCTTTAGTATGTTTGTAAGTTTTTCATCAGTGTAAGGCTTTCTTTTTTCTTCTTGATCAACTGCATCTTGCAATATTCTCTTTACTTCCCTTGTAGATACTTCTTCTCCAGAATCTGTTGACAATGATTCACTAAAAAAATATTTAAGTAAAAATGTTCCGAAAGGGGTGGAAACATGTTTGCTGTTTGCAACTCTTGAAATTGTAGAAATATCCATGGAAACAATTTCAGCAATATCTTTTAAAATCATTGGTCTTAAATCGGTTTCATCGCCCGATTTAAAAAACTCATTTTGATAGTCTATAATGGCCTGCATGGTTACCAAAAGAGTCTGCTGTCTTTGTTTTATAGCATCAATAAACCATTTCGCTGAGTCAATTTTTTGTTTAACAAATACTATTGCTTCTTTGTCTCTTTCTGTTCTACTACTTTCGTCATAAGTCCTAAGCATTTCTGCATATTGCCTGTTGACTTTTAATTGTGGAGCGTTTCTGTTGTTAAGCTCTAGATTAAGCTCTCCGTTAATTTCGGTTACAATGAAATCTGGAATTATGTGTTGTGTTACTTTAGATGTGTCTATTAAAGAATTACCTGGTTTAGGGTTTAATTTTACAATCTCTAACAACGCTTCTTTAACATCATCCTCTGTTATGTCTAGTCGGTTGGTAATCTTTGTATAATGCTTTTTTGTGAATTCATTAAAAAAACGATCTAAAATAACTTCCGCTGTTTTAATAGGGACCGTTTTGGTTTTTTTTCTTAGTTGAATTAAAAGACACTCTCTTAAATCTCTTGCTCCAACACCAACGGGCTCTAAGCCTTGAATAATTTCTAACACCCCTTCTATTTTCTCTTCAGAACAATTTAAGTTGTGACTGAAAGCTAAATCATCAACAATACTAAAGATTTCTCTTCTTAAATATCCTGAATCATCTAAGTTTCCTATTATATTATTGGCAATTATAAGTTGCTCATCATCTTTAATCCTAAGGGATACTTGGTTTTGCAATATTTCTTGAAAAGTTTTACCTCCTGACAAAGGAATTGCTTTTTCATCAGCTTCTGCAGAGTGATTTCTTGCGCTTAATTTATAATCAGGAACATCATCATCTAAATAATTATCTATGTTAAATTCGTCAAGTGCGCTGTCATTATCGTCATCTTCAAGTGTAGAGTATTCGTCTGTTTGATCCTCTTCTTTTTCTTGCTCTCCCTCATCTAACGCTGGGTTTTCTTCAATTTCCTGCTTTATTCTTTGCTCTAGCTCAATTGTGGGCACTTGTAACAACTTCATTAACTGAATCTGTTGAGGAGACAGTTTCTGTAGCAGTTTGTGTTGTAAAGATTGTCTTAGAGCCATTGGAACTTCTTTTTATAAAGCTATTAAAATTCTGCGTTTTTAGGAGTTCTTGGGAAAGGAATAACATCTCTTATGTTTTGCATACCTGTTACAAACATAATAAGTCTCTCAAAACCTAGGCCAAAACCAGCATGAGGGGTTGTTCCAAATTTTCTTGTTTCCAAATACCACCAAATATGTTCTTCTGGAATGTTAAACTCCTTACTCTTTTTTAGTAATACTTCATATCTTTCTTCTCTTTGTGAGCCGCCAACTATCTCACCAATTCCAGGGAAAAGAACATCCATTGCAGCAACTGTTTTATTATCCTCGTTTTCACGCATATAAAAAGCCTTCACGCCTTTAGGGTAATCATAGATTACTACAGGTTTTTTAAAATGCTTTTCAACTAAAAACTTTTCGTGTTCACTTTGCAAGTCAATACCCCACTCAACAAGATACTTGAATTTCTTTTTTTTATTTTCTTTAGAATTCATCAATATATCTACTGCTTCTGTGTAGTTTATTTTCACAAAATCATTTTTCACAATAAAATTTAATCTGTCAATTAAATTAAGTTCAGCTCTTAAGTTTTTTGGTCGTTGCTGATCTTCTTTTTCGTCTCTTTCTTTTAAAAACAACAGGTCTTCCATACAATTTTCAAGAGCGTAGTTGACCAAATATTTAAGAAAATCTTCTGCTAAATTAATGTTGTCTTGAAGGTCTGAGAAGGCAATCTCAGGTTCTATCATCCAAAACTCAGCTAAATGTCTTGTTGTGTTAGAATTTTCAGCTCTAAATGTTGGTCCAAAAGTATAGACCTGTCCTAAGGCAAGAGCGGCAAGCTCTGCTTCTAATTGTCCAGAAACTGTTAGGTGGGTTTCTTTGCCAAAAAAATCTTTTTCATAACCATTTTCTTTAGTGTTTTTAGGGTCTAGTGTTGTTACTTTAAACATTTCTCCAGCGCCCTCTGCGTCAGACCCTGTTATAATAGGACTATGTAAATAAAAGTATCCTCTATCATTAAAGTATTTATGTACAGCATAAGACATGTGATGTCTTATTCTAAAAACGGCTCCAAATAAATTTGTTCTGAATCGTAAGTGAGCTTGCTCCCTTAATGTTTCTAAATTATGCTTTTTTGGTTGTAATATTGTTTTCTGAACCTCATCAGGGTTGGCGGAACCAATAACCTCAACGGAGTTTGCAGAGATTTCTATTTTTTGTCCGCGACCCTGTGACTCTACAATTACTCCGCTAACACAAATTGAGGCTCCAACTGTAATTTGGTCAATAATGTTTTGATCAAGTTTTTCGTAGTCAATTACAACCTGAACACTAGACAGACAAGATCCATCATTAACCGCTATAAATCTATTTGCCCTGAACGACCTTACCCATCCACAAATCGTTATGCTTGTTTCAGGTGAAAGGTTAAATACATCATTAATTTTTATTCGTTTCATATAAATACTTAAACAAAAAAACACAAGGAAACAGTTTTTTACTATTTTTGTTTCCTAAGTTTCTCATAGTTAACTTTTAGAATGTCAAAATTACAAGAAATCACACATCAAGTCACGCTTTTGTTTCGAGAATTTGGAATAAAAAGCATGACAATGGATGATATCTCAAAATCTATGGGTATTTCTAAAAAAACACTATACAAGTTTGTTAAAGATAAAAACGACTTAGTAGACAAAGTAATTGAGCACTCTATTAAAGAAAAACAACACTTCATTGAAAAGATTACGTCAGAAAATACACACCCAATTGATGAATTATTTTCAATCGCAAAATATTCAAGTAAAGAAATTAGTTCTATCAATCCCTCTTTGCAATTTGATTTAAAAAAATACCATCCTAATGCTTGGTTGCTTTTTGAAGAGCACAAGCAAAGTTTTGTTTTCAACTGTGTCTTAGACAACTTAAAAGAGGGAATTAAAATAGGTGTATATAGAAAAAATATTAATCCCGAAATAGTTGCAAAACTCCACACAAGCAGTATTCCTTTAGTTTTTGACTCTTCTTTATTTCCGACAACCGAATTTTCTTTTAAAGATGTGTTTAGTGAACTAATGAAACACCACATAAGGGGAATTTCAACTGAAGATGGACTTAAATACCTAAAAAAATTAATAAAAAACGACACAAACAACCCGCTTTTATGAAAAAATTGTTGCTCTTTTTCTTGTTTTTAATTAGTGCTGTCAGCTTTAAGTCACAAGCCAGTTTTTCTTTAGAAGACGCTCTTTCATATGCACTTTTAAACAATATTGAATATAAAAATTCTAGGCTAGATTTAAATATTGCGGAACAAAAAGTAAAAGAATCTGTTTCTACAGGTCTTCCCAAAATCACAAGCTCTGTTGGCTTTCAAAATTACATTAATCTTCCCACTACCGTTATCCCTTCAAATGCCTTTAATCCGCTAGCTCCAGCTGATGAATTTGAAGAATTACAATTTGGGACATCAATTAATACGACAGGAACCTTAAAGATTGATCAATTAATTTTTAGCGCTACATATGTGGCTGGATTAAAGGCTGCTAAAGTTTATAAAGAATTAACATCAAAGGTTACAGAAAAATCTCTTCAAGACACAAAAGAAAAAGTTGTTGGGGCTTATTATGCATATTTGATTTTAGAAGAAAACAAAACCTTGCTTAATAACTCATTAATAAATTTAAATGCAATACAAAAAGAAACCGAAATACTAGTTTCTGAAGGGTTATTTGAGCAAATAAATTTGGATCAAATCAATTATTCCGTTTTAAAACTAAATAATCAAATCTCACAAATTGACCACCAAGCTACCAATTCAATAAATATATTAAAATTTGTTATCGGGTTCCCTCAAGATAGCAGCCTTACTCTTTCAAATAGTCTTACAGATTTTAATGCCGAAAACGTATCGTTAGATCAGTTTCAAATTTCACCAAGCCAAATGTTAGATTATCAAATTGTAGATGAAAACAGAAAACTATCGTTATTAACACTTAAAATGAACAAAGTGTCCGCTATCCCTAGTGTTTCAGGTTTTTTTAGTCACCAACAAACAGCGCTTAGAAATGAATTCAATTTACTTTCTGCAGATAAGCCGTGGTATCCATCGACTTTTTGGGGGATAAACATTAATATTCCAATTTTTACAAGTGGGGAAAGTTTAGCAGTAACAAAACAATCAGAGTTGGCTTTTAAAAAATCAGAAAATTTATTACTCTCGGTTGAGCAAGGCCTCAAGCAACAATTGAGTCAACTTTACACAGAATACAATTTAGCTCTTTATGCTCTTGAAAACGACAAAGAAAACTTAATCCTTTCCCAAAAAATTTTAAGCAACACATTGACCCGTTTTAAAGAAGGTTTAAAAAGTGGATTAGAAGTAGCGCAAGCTCAAAATCAAGAAATTTCGGCTCAAAACCAATTACTACAGTCTCACTTTAATTTATTGCTAGCCAAGCTTAAGCTAGACAAACTAATGAACAAACTATAATTATGTACAATAGAAAAAACCCGATTTTTTTAATTTTATTCTTTTCCGTTTTTATTTTAGCTTGTGATTCACAACCTAAACTGGAAGACCTTCAGCTTAAGTTAAAAAAAATTGAAGCTGAAATTAGAACCAAACAGCTAGAAACTTTTCAGCTTAAAAAAGAAATCAATTCTCTGGGGGTTCAGAATAAAGAGACAGAAAACATTTCATTAGTCAACACGGTTATTGCTGAAAAAAAACCTTTTGCCCATTATTTTCAAATTCAAGGCCAAGTAGCCTCTAAAAAGAACATTTTACTCACACCTGAATTAGGGGGCATTATTACTAGTATTCATGTTGAGGAAGGTGAAAAGTTAACAGAGGGTGCGCTTGTTGCAACTTTTTCCACTTCTATCATTAACTCTAACATTGAAGAGCTTGAAGAGCAGTTAGATTTAGCACAATATTATTTTGAAAAGCAAAAATCTCTAAAAGAAAAAGGGGTTGGCACTGCCCTTTCATTTAAAGAGGCTCAAAACAATTACAATCGATTGTTAAAAGCAAAAAACACTCTTTTAGAGCAAAAAAGTAAATTTTCTTTATATGCTCCATTTAGTGGTTATGTGGATAAAATTTTTGTTTCTGTTGGGCAGATGGGTGGTCCGGCTAGCCCTGTATTAAGGTTAATAAGTTTAAATCACATGTATGTGGCTGCAAATGTTTCTGAAAATCATTTGTCAAGAATTAACAAAGGACAATTTGTTACTGTTGATTTACCCGCATTAAATGAGAAAATTGAAGCTTTAAAAATTAAGCGAATAGGCAAGCAAATTGACCCCGTAAACAGAACTATTTCAGTCGAAGTACCCATTCCTTCCAAAGAAAAAGTAATACCAAACTTAATGGCTGTCATGAACATTTGTGACTATAAAGACACCAGTTCAATTATAATACCAACAAGTATAATTTTAGAAAACACTAGGGGTAAACAAATTGTTAAAACAATTGAAAACAATCTTGTTGCTGTTAAAGAGGTGAAAACTGGATATCAATACAATAATGAAACACAAATAATTTCTGGTTTAAGCGTTGGAGATGTCATCATCAATGATGGTAAAGGGAATGTTATTGAAGGTCAAAAAGTAAAGGTTTCTAATAAATAGACATGAAAGAGAAAATTCAAGAACAATGGAGGGAGTTTAGCGCATCGTCTCTTGCGGTAAACAATAGAAAAACCATTTACCTATTAATTTTAGTTCTTTTAACTGGTGGTGTTGGCTCTTATTTTGATATGCCTAGAGAAAGTTTTCCAGAAGTTCAGTTGCCAGAAATTTTTGTAAGTATTCCTTATCCAGGAAACTCTCCGGAAATCATTGAAGATAAAATAATCAAACCTTTCGAAAAAGAACTAAACACAATCAAAGGAGTTGAAAAAATAAAATCCACAGCAATTCAAGATTTTGCAGTATTAGAAATTGAGTTTGATTTTGAAATCTCTCCAAAGGAGGGCAAGCGACTTGTTGAGGACGCATTAAGTGATGCAAGAACTGATAAGGCTTTTGCTCAAGACTTACCTGTAGAGCCAACTATTCAAGAAATGGATGTTAATGAGTTTCCCATTATTAACATTAATTTATCCGGAAACTATCCTGTAGAATTTTTAAAGAAAAAAGGAGACTTATTAAAAAACAGTATTGAAGGTTTGGCGGAAATAAACACTGTCGATATTCGTGGCGTACAAGAAAAAAAATTGAAAATTGAAATTAGAAAATTTGACGCTGAAGCAAAACAAATAAGCTTCAGCGATATTGAAAGTGCTGTTCAATCAGAAAATATAACAACAGGTGCGGGAAACATTAAAATTGATGGAATTGATCATTTTGTAATTATTGAAGGGAAATACAATAACTACAATGATCTAAGAAATTTAGTCGTTAAGCATGAAGACAATAAAAATATTTATTTATGGGAAGTTGCTGATGTATCATTTGGCGATTCAGACACCTCTAGTTATGCTAGACAAAACGGCAGTCCTGTTGTAATGTTAGATGTGAAAAAACGTGCGGGTGCTAATATAATTAATGCCATTGATAAGATAAAACAACTAGTTAATACAGCTCAGCTTAATCAGCTTCCTAATGATATTGTTGTTACATACACGAACGACCAATCTAATAAAATTCGTTCGCAAATAAGCAATTTAGAAAACTCAATTATATCGGGTGTTCTATTGGTTGTTGGGGTGTTGTTATTTTTTCTAGGGTTTAGAAATGCTTTATTTGTTGGAGTCGCCATTCCATTATCGATGTTTATCTCGTTTCTTTTGCTAAACCTTGCGGGTGTTAGCTTAAACATAATGGTGTTGTTTTCTTTGGTTCTTGCTTTGGGAATGCTGGTAGATAACGGAATCGTGGTAGTAGAAAATGTTTACCGCCTAATGGCAGATGGTATGAATTCATTCGATGCTACTAAAAAAGGGGTTGGTGAAATTGCGTGGCCTATTATAGCATCAACCGCTACTACTCTGGCTGCTTTTATCCCTCTAGCTTTATGGCCTGGAATTATGGGTGAATTCATGCAATACCTTCCTATAACATTAATGATTGTTTTAGGTTCGTCTTTATTTGTTGCGCTTGTGATTAATCCCGTATTAATTGCTGTATTAATGAAGGTAGAACCTTCAATACTTTCTAAAAACAAACTTTGGACTTACTGTGTTGTCTTGTTGTTGTTTAGTGGTGTTTCATTTTTATTTATTGAAATATGGTTGGGAAACCTTTTGGCTGTATCAAGCATTTTATTGCTGCTTTTTAATTACGTTTTAAATCCCCTTACCGCGCTTTTTCAAGAAAAAACTCTTCCTTGGTTAGAGTTAAAGTATCAGAAATTATTACATTTTGCCATGGAAGGGAAAAGACCCGTAAAGGTGCTTTTCTGTACGTTTGGTATCTTGATTCTTTCGTTTGTATTAGTTGGTCTTTTCCCTCCTAAAGTTTTGTTTTTTCCAGACAATCAACCAAATTATCTTAACATCTTTGTGGAGCTTCCTGTTGGAACAAACATAAAAGAAACTAACAAAAAGACAGCTCTGATTAAGGCCGCCATAGACAAGGTCTTGAACACACCTAAGGCTTCTCTAGATAACAATAGCTACAATTCTATATTCGATTCTTTTAAGGCAATTAATGAACAGGGGGTAGAATATGTAGATACTGTATATTTTATTGAGTCTGTAATAGAGCAAGTTGGAAAAGGAACTTCTGACCCTATGGAGGGACCCTCTTTTGGTGAAACTCCTAACAAGGCAAGAATTACGGTTTCTTTCTGCGAATTTTCTCACAGAAAAGGACTAAATACTAGCGAAGTTAAACAAGAGATTGAGCTCGCGCTAACTAACAAATTTACTGCAGATGTTAAAATTATTGTAGACAAAGAAAAAAATGGACCTCCTCAGGACCCTGCTGTGAACATTGAAATAACAGGATCTGATGATTATGGTGACTTAATTTTAGCCGCAACTAAAGTAAAGCATTATTTAGATACTTCTGGAGTTGAAGGAATGCAAAAGTTAAAGCTAAATGTTGAATTAAATAAAGCAGAAATAAAAATAAAACTTGACAGGGAGTACGCTAAAAGATCTGGGTTATCAACAGGACAAATTTCATCAACAATTCGAACGGCTTTGTTTGGAAAAGATGTTTCAACATATGCTGAGGGTGAAGATAATTATGACATTAACATTCGTTTCAATAGAACCAGTAGAGAAACACTAGAATCTTTACTTGACCAAAGTGTAATGTTTATGAACAACCGAGGGGAAAAATTAAAAATACCTATAAGTTCTGTAATTAAAGAAATTGACGTTGTTCATAAAAATGATGCGATAAAGCGATTAAATTTAACCAACATGGTAACTGTCTTTTCCGGGGTAAAAGAAGGTTATAATGAAAATGAAATAGTTACTCTTTTACAACAAAAAATGGAAACTTACCAAATAACTCCTAATGGTAAAGATTTTATAACAAACGGATTAAAATATGACTTTACTGGTAAAATTAAAGAACAAGAAAAAGAGCTGGCTTTTCTTAGCTCAGCTCTTCTAATTGCAGTTTTTTTAATCTTATTAATTCTAGTCACTCAGTTCAATTCGTTTTCAATCCCTTTCATTATTTTATTTTCTGTTGTACTCAGCCTTTCTGGAGTATTTTTAGGAATAGTAATCGCTCGTAACGACTTCGTAATTATAATGACTATGATTGGTATAATATCATTGGCCGGTATTGTAGTAAATAACGCAATAGTTCTAGTAGATTACACCAATTTATTAAGGAAAAGAAAAAGAAAAGAATTAAAACTTGTAGAGACAGACCAACTATCAACAGAGCATGTTAAAAACGCTATAATTCTTGGGGGGAAAAGAAGGCTTAGGCCTGTATTGCTTACAGCAATAACTACAATATTAGGGTTGCTCCCTCTGGCAACGGGTTTAAACATTAATTTCATCACCTTGTTTACAAGGTTTGATGCTCAATTGTTTTTTGGAGGAGACAATGTTATTTTCTTTGGTCCAATGAGTTTAGCTATTATTTACGGTTTAACATTTGCAACCTTCTTAACCTTAGTGGTTGTCCCTGTAATGTATTTTTTAATCTATAAGTTTAAATTGTGGTTCTACAAGTTTTTTAACCTTACGCTTAGAAGTAACATCTAAAGACATTTAAAATAATCATAGGGCTCCATGCATTGATTGCATTGGTACATTGCTTTGCACGCTGTCGATCCAAATTGACTAATCATTTTAGTGTCTTTAGACTTGCAGTTTGGACAAAGGGTGCTTTTGTCTTTTCCTAAAAGACTGCCTTTATCCACGCTGTTATCAGGTGGGGATATTCCGTAGTCAAGTAGCTTTTTTTTTGCTTTGTCAGTCATCCAATCAGTTGTCCACGTTGGGTTGTATTGCAAATTTATTTTATAGCTAATGATGCCTAAGTCAACTAATTTAACCGCAATGTCTTTTTCTATTTGATTCATCGCGGGACAACCTGAATATGTTGGGGTAATAATAATGTGAAGGGTGTTGTTTACGAATTTAACATCTCTTAAAACACCTAGCTCTAATATTGAAATAACAGGGATTTCGGGGTCTGAAATCGTTGACAATTCTTCCCATATTTTATCTACTGAAACCATGCTCTATATTGTCTGACTAAAAATTGCTGTTGTCGGCTTATTTCTTAACATTCTAGCGTCTAAACACATGCAAATGTTTCTAATAAATGTTTTTCCTTTTTCAAGCACAATTAACTCCTCTTTATCAATTCTTAGCAACTGGTCTTTTTCCAGTTCTTTCATAAGCTCTAAGCCTTTAAAGAGCATTGGGGTTTGTTGATTCTTTTCGGACCAATTGGTTTTGAAATGACACATTAGGTTTAAAATGTGTTTTCTTAAAATAAGATCTTCTTCATTTAAATGGTGTCCTCTAAAAATAGGGATTACCCCCTCCCCTACTGTTTTTTGATATTCTTCTACTGTTTTAACGTTTTGAGCAAAACCATACCAACTATCACTTATAGAAGACATTCCTAGCCCCACCATTAATTTGGTCTTTTGAGAAGAGTAACCCATAAAATTTCTATGTATTGTCTTGTTTTCTACGGCTTTGTAAAGGCTGTCGTGTTTTAAAGCAAAATGATCCATGCCTATTTCAACATATCCTAAATCACTAAACATCTGCTTCCCCATCTCGTACAGGGATCTTTTTTCTTGATCTTTTGGCAGATCGTTTTCATCAAACCCCCTTTGGCCAACACCTTTTATCCAAGGAACATGAGCATAACTATAAAAAGCTATTCTATCTGGTAACAATTCTTGAGTTTTCAATATTGTTTGCTCCATAGAATTCATGTTTTGTTTGGGTAAACCATAAACCAAATCATGACTTATTGATTCGTAACCAATTTCTCTAGACCAATTAGTTACTTTTTGAACAGTTTCATATGGTTGAACTCTATTAATTATTTTTTGGACATTTAAATCGTAATCTTGAACACCAAAACTATTCCTGTTAAAACCTAAATCATAAAGGGTTTGTAGTTGCTCTTTTGTCGTGTGGTTGGGGTGTCCTTCAAAACTAAATTCTGGATTTGGTAAAACATCACTTAGCTCAAAAATACCATTCATTAGCTTTTTAAGGTTTTCTGAACTAAAAAAAGTTGGAGTGCCGCCCCCTAAATGAAGCTCTTTTATTTTTGGTCTTTCTCCGAAAACTTCTATGTATAGCATCCACTCTCTTAGTACTGTTTCTAAATACGGCTCTTCTACATCGTGTCTTTTAGTTATTCTCTTGTGACAACCACAAAACGTACATAAGCTCTCACAGAAAGGGAGGTGTATGTAAACACTTATACCTTCTGAACTGTTAGATTCTTGAAAAGCTTTTTGACAACTCTCAATCCAAAGGTCGTATGCTATACCTTTTTTATCCCAATAAGGAACTGTTGGATAAGATGTGTACCTAGGCCCAGGAACGTTGTATTTCTTAATTAAATCTTTTACCATATTATTACTCATCATCTAAAAACCACTCGGCATAACTGTTTGCGGTTTCTCTTAAAAAAGCACTTTTAAGTTGAGCCTTGTTTTTAAATTCCTCTTTTAATAGCTCAACAATTTCTATTAACATGTTTTCACATGTGGGCTGATAGTTCACTAACCTAATTCTTTCATTCTTTTCTTCTAATTGTTTAAACCTTGTATCTTTTCTTAAGATTAATCTATGGTCAAAAAGTGGGTAAATTTTTTCTCTAACAGCTCTTTTAATGTCACCAAAATCTATAACCATTCCACAATCCGATACTCCAGCATCATTAATTGGAGTACCAATAAAAGTTATTTTTAAGTGGTAGCTGTGACCGTGAATATCTTTACATTTTCCGTTGTAACCATCTAAAGCGTGCGCTGCCTCAAAATCAAATTCTTTAGTTACTCTTATTTTCATTGTCTTCAAATTTATACAGCTTCATTCTTTTAATATGTTTTACAAAAAGCAATGGTTTATTAATTTTTAAATAAATTTAATTGTTTTTAAACTTTTATTAAAACAAGTTGTAATAACAATAAACGGGTTTTCTCGTTTAATCTGCAATAATAAAGTAAAGTGGAATGAATTCCTTTGATAGTTTAATATTAAAATTAGATAATTTTATAAGAAAGTATTATAAAAACCAGCTCATAAAAGGTGGTTTTTATTTTGGTTTTTTGATCTTGAGCTTCTTTTTAACTTTCACCCTATTAGAATATTTTGGAAACTTTAACACCATTGGAAGAGGGTTCCTTTTTTTTAGCTTCCTTCTTGTTGGGTTAAGCCTCTTGGTATATTATATTATTTCTCCATTACTTAAAATATATCGGTTAGGCTCCTTGATTACCCACGAAAAGGCTGCCGAAATTATTGGCCTTCATTTTCCTGACATTCAGGATAAAATTATAAACACACTTCAATTAAACTCTTTAAAAAATCAAGATTCCATTTCTCTTTTAAATGCGAGTATTCAAAAGAGGTCAGATGCTTTTAATAAAGTATCATTTAATAATGCAATAAACCTTAAAGAAAACGTTAAACATTTAAAACCACTGTTTCTTGTTTTTTTAGTTTTTATACTTCTTTCTTTTATTGATCGCTCAATTATCTTTTCTTCTGCAAACAGAATTATTCATTACTCAACCAAAGAAACAAATTCACTTCCATTTAGTGTTGAGTTAGTTAATAGCTCTTTGCGTGTATTAGAGCAAGAAGATTGTTTGGTTCAGTTTCTTGTAAAAGGCAAAAGAATACCAAATGTTTTGGCTATTAATTATGATGGGAAATCATTCACTTTAAACAAAAAAACCGATACAACATTTGAATATGTTTTTAAAACTGTTACAAGAAAAATTGCTTTTTCTGTTGTTCACAATAAAGAAGTCTTAAATGATTTTTCACTTTCTGTTATACCTAAGCCAAAAATTAACAGCTTTTATGTCTATGTTGATTATCCCTCATATACAAAATTTCCTTCTGATACGTTTAAAAACATAGGCAACTTAAACGCTCCCGAAGGTTCGATGATTAAATGGTCTTTTGACACACAAAACGTAGATTCAATTAATGCAGTTTTTAAGGATACTAGTTACTCGTTTAGCTTGCAAAATAAACAAGCTTTCATTAAGCAGCTTTATCGCTCTCAAGATTATTCTATAGTTCTTTGGAACAACCAATCTGAATTTAAAGACACTAGTCTTTTTTATGCAAACATGAAAAAAGATTTAGCTCCTAAAATTTCAGTCCAACAAAATGTTGACTCAACAAACCTATATTTACGTTATTTTAATGGGGAAACATATGATGACTATGGTTTTAGTGCTTTATATTTTTGCTACCAAGATGCTGCATCAAACAACATTATTAAAAACTCCTTACCAGTTAACAAAGAAACCTCTAAGCACTCTTTTTATCACTTTTTTAACCTTTTGGATTTAGGTCTGAACCCTGGTGAACAAACAACATATTATTTCGAAATTTGGGACAATGATGGAGTTAATGGCCCAAAAAAATCAAAGTCAAAACCCACTGTTTTTATTTCTCCAACGCTACAGCAACAAAGTGAAAATTCAAAAGAAAAAAACAGTCAATTTAAGGCTGGTCTGGAAGAAAACATTTCTGAAGCATTAAAATTAAAAAATGAACTCAAGGACATAAAAAATGATTTACTAAATAAAAAAAATCC
>Ga0315331_10000333_pt1 | contig 31324 bp, 22 predicted proteins | sample M160m34915metaG_FD_203456 | JGI IMG/M metagenome (GOLD analysis project Ga0315331, IMG submission 203456) | Ammonia-oxidizing marine archaeal communities from Monterey Bay, California, United States - M1 60m 34915 | ecosystem: Environmental > Aquatic > Marine > Intertidal zone | place: USA...
CGGACGCCGGCGCCGGCATCGCATACGAGCCCGCACCGCCGAGACGGATATTCGCCTTCTCTACCGTGCCGTCTTCGGCGAACCACAGGCACGCACCAACACCGAGCACGGGAAAATCGTAGGTGTCGCGACGGCGCAGCTTCAAGTAGCTCGCTTTCCAATTGCCAGGAGCGGGCAGCGTGATCTTGGTCAGCAGTTCTTCTGGCTTCTTGGTCAGGTACTGGATGCCATCGTCTCGGTAGAGATCGTCCGCCTTAATCGCACGCATACCGTCGACGCCAGCCAGTTCGATCTCAGCTTCCATCGCGCAGATAACCGGCACCGAGTCACTCGACTGCACAGCCCAGCAGCGCGGGCTGCCCGGAGCGACCCAACAGATCGACTCCTTCTTCGACTTCATGCAGAAGTCGATCGACTCGCGCCACTCATGCGACTGGTCGTAGTAAGTGCACCGCGTATCGAGCAGCAGGTTGCCGCCGATCGTGCCCATGTTGCGCAACAACGGCGTCGACACTTCACGCACCGCGTGAGCGAATCCTGGGTAGTGCGCCTTCAGGTGCGGGTAGTGCTCAAGAGTCGTCAACGTGACCATCGCACCGATCTGCAGGCGACCATCCTCGAGCACTTCCATCGAGTGCAACTCAGGAACGTCACGTAGCGAAATCACCTGCGCGGGCGTCTGATGACGCCGCTTCATGTTGGGGTAGAGATCCGTCCCGCCGGCGACAAACATCGCCTCCTTACCGTGCTCCTTCGCAATGCGAACGGCATCCACGGCATTCTTCGGCGTGTGATAGGTGAACGTTGGTAGACGCAGCATGATTCGTTCCTCCTACTTCTTGGCCTTCTTGGTTCGCTTCGGCTCATTCCAGGCGGTGCCATCACCACCCTGCCAGGGCGTCTTGATCTTCAGCGACTCGCCGAAGTTAACGTCAGGGAGACCTGAGTCATCGGTCGCTGGGCCATAGCGCGCATCCTTGCCTTCATTCTTGGCTTGGATCGCGGCAAAGACCTTCTCGAACGAAATTGGGTTCTCGTCGACACGCACACCAACTGCGTCGAAGACCGCGTTGGCAACCGCTGGCATGATCGGGAGCAACGGCCCCTGACCAACCTCCTTAGCGCCAAACGGACCGTTCTTGTCCGGGTCCTCGATCACGTAGGTCGTGCAATCCGGCATCTCAAGCGCACTCGGGCTCTTGTATTCGAGCATCGACGGGATCTTGTGCAGGAAGACACGATTGCCCTTATGCGAACGGTCGCGGTAGGCCATCTCTTCCATCATCGCCTCACCGAGTCCCATGTAGATCGAACCTTCGATCTGCCCCATCGCAACCGCGGCGTTCAACGCACGACCAATGTCGTGTGCCATCCACACCTTCGGAACGCTATAGATGCCGGTCTCAGGATCGACTTCGACCTCGACAACAGTTGCCGAGTAGCTGTAGCTCGGGCTCGGGCCAACTCCGCCTCCCCGGAACTTCGCTGCAGACTTCGGCGGCGTGTAGCTACCTACTGTGCCAATCGTGCCGACTTGGGCTTCGGCAACGCCGACCGCCTCTTTAAACGTCATGCCGGTATCCGGATCTTCCGCATCAAAGACGCGGCCTTCAGCGAACACCACGCGAACCGCCGGAATCTCAAGCTTCTTGGCGACACCCTTCGCGACGATATCGCGGGCGCGCTCGGCGGCTTGCATCGCCGCATTACCGGTCATCACCGTCACGCGCGAGCTGTAGCTGCCGAGATCCACCGGCGTCAAGTCGGTATCGGCAGTGACGACCTTGATGTCGAGCGGATTGATGCCGAGCACTTCGCCAACAATCCAGCCGAGCACGCTATCGCTGCCTTGACCGATGTCAGTACTGCCACAGAACACTGTGCACAGACCGGAACGGTCGAGTTGCAGCTGCACACCGGAGTGTGGCATGCCGTTCCAATAGATCGGCAGGCCAGCGCCAGAGAGGTAACTGGAGCAAGCGATACCAAGACCACGGATGCGACCGTCCTTGGTCACTTCCTTCTTGCCGCGTCGCTCATTCCAACCAGAGCCTTCCACAACCTTCTCGATGCAGGGACCAAGCCCCATCGAACCGATACGTAAATAATTGGCTGTGACCGACTCACGCGGCGCCAAGTTATCGAGACGCAGCTTGGCCGGATCGATATTGAGATCGCACGCGACCTTGTCGAGCTGCACTTCCATGGCAAAGCGCGGCTGCACGGTTCCGTGGCCACGCTTTGGCCCACAAGGCGCCTTGTTGGTGAAGAAGCGTGCACCGCGGAAATGGTAGTTCTCGACCGCGTAGGTCACCGTCTGCAAAGCGCCGGTATAGAACGTGCTCGCCGTGCCATAACTGCCGTAAGCACCGCCATCAAGAAAGCTGTGGAAGTCGAGCGCCGTGATGCGGCCGGTCTTTGTGACGCCGATCTTGCTACGCATCAACACCGGGTGACGACCCCGGTGGCACCAGAACACCTCTTCACGCGTCAGCGCGACCTTGACCGGACGACCGGTCATCATCGACATCTTTGCAGCGCAAATCTCGTGATTGAATGGGTCGCTCTTGCCGCCAAAGCCACCACCGTTCGGGCAGGCAATGACGCGGATGCGATTAGCGGGCAACGGGGCCAGCACGCGGGCCAGCGCACGATGCAGGTAGTGCGGTGTCTGTGTCGACGACCAAATCGTCAGCTTGCCGTCCCGGTCAAAATGGGCCAGGCTCGCGTGCTGCTCCATCGGCAAGTGCGTGTTGCCCTCGAACCAGAACGTGTCTTCGCGCGTGTGATCCGCGCGCTCGAAGCCATCATCCAGGTCACCGAACTCAAGGTTCTCCAGACGATGGATATTGCCTCGGACGCCGTAATCGTGGAGGCGTGGTTCATCGGTAGCGGCAGCTTCATGCACACCACCCACCGTTTGCAGCTCGCGATAGTCGACATCGACAAGGCGACACGCGTCCCAAGCAGTTTCTTCTTCGGTTGCCGCGATCGCGACGATCGGATCGCCAACGAAACGCACCTGGTCGGGACATAGCGCGTGCTCGTCTTGGCTGACCGGCAAAATACCGAACGGCGTCGGCATGTCCTTACCCGTCAGGATCCCTTTGACACCCGGCAACGCCGCAGCCTTTGACGTATCAATGTGCGCAAGCTCAGCGTGCGCCTTGGTGCTGCGCAGTAGCTTCATGTGCAGCATGCGCGGCATCGTCAGGTCGTCAGCGAACTGTGTCAGACCACTAACCTTGCTGCGTGCATCGACCTTGCGAATCGGCTTGCCAATGTGCTCAAGCTCGTCCGCCTTCTTGTCGTGTTGCCAAGGCGCTTTATCGCGTGCTTCCGGCGACTGCGTGTTCGGGTTCTCAAGAGCCATAGATCGACTCCTTGCTCGGCTCTGCGTCTTCACCACGCATGCGCGCAGCAGCCAACTCGATCGCTTCGAAGATCTTTAGGTAGCCTGTGCAACGGCATAGATTGCCGGCGAGCGCTTCCTTGATCTCGTCACGCGTTGGCCGCGTATTGTCCTTGAGCAACGCATCAGCCGCCATCAGGACACCCGGCGTGCAATAACCACACTGGGCACCACCGAGATCAGCCATGCAATCCTGCAGGGGCGCCAAATCGCTGCCACAGGCGAGGCCTTCAACGGTCTGCACGTCCTTGCCAACGGCGTCGACCGCCAGCACTAGGCAACTGAGGACGGGAGTGCCGTCGACCTGCACGGTGCAGGTCCCGCACTCGCCAAGTTCACATCCGTGCTTGGTCCCAGTCAGGGTCATCTCCTCACGGAGGACCTCTAGCAGGGTCTTATGTGGCACAAATGCCACCTCATGCGGCTCGCCGTTCACTTGGAACGTCGCGAGCACCTTGTTGGGCTCGGTCATAGGGGGCAAACACAATAGCGACGCCCCCACGACAGTAGAAGCCCGGAATCTCAACCAGGGCCAGACAACTCAATTACCCCGGCTGCACGCAGGGTTCGCCTAGGACTACAGTTCCGGCAGAATCAGTCGGTCCCAACGGACTTTTCAGCGGCCCAGCCGCATCGCCGCCTACTGAACCGTAATTGGCACCGCGCTCGGGAACACCGTGCGTAATACCGGGAACGTCGGCGCATCCGCCGTCATACCAGTGGCATAGAACGTCAAGCCGACCAACCATGGCAGCGGCGGGATGGTCAACGATGACGATGCCTGCCCAGACGCACTCATCACCCCAGCGGCACCGGGCAAAATCGGGTTCCCGGGGATCATCGTCAAACTCGTCAATCCGTCGATCTGTATCGGCAGCACAACACCACCCGCCAGGGCTGTCGGCACATTTGAGAGCGAGAGCACCATCAGATAGGCAAGGCCTTCGTCACCAGGGATCGACATCTCGAGATTCGTCGTGCCGCCGACAGTGGCTGGACCAGTGATGTTCATCTTTGGCTCGACGAGTTCAACAATCTGGTTGGCACTGACATCCGTCAGATACTGCACTTGGCCAAGCGGCCAAGTAACGCGCACCACATCCGCGGTCGTATCCGCGCCAAGACCGAAGTGAACACGTGTATCCGACTGCGAAAGATAGCCCGTGCCGCTGCGAACCCATTGACGCTGATGCAAGCTACTCGTCATCACTTCGATGCGCGTGCCATAGCCATCCCGGTTACTAACCGTACCGCGAGTCTTAAACTTCAGCCAATTGCCGCCAGCAACCGTGTTCCGCATCAACACGACACCTTCCGGTGAAACGAACGGACCAGTGTCATAACGCTCTAGAACATCGACGCGTCCGTCATTATCAAAGTCACCGTGCGCGTTCGTGAATTGCCACAGGAACTGATCCATTCCTAGCGACGGAGCCACATTGGGCCAAGCCACGTTCGCCGAGGCTGGCGCTCCGGGATTGCGGTAAAAGTAGTTGGGTGCTTGCGAGTGCACAATTTGCAAGTCTTGCCAACCATCGTTGTCGTAGTCGAGGAACTTGCATGCCCAGCCGACCCCCATCCCGAACACGTTGTAGGTAGCCGTCGCGTTGTCGTAAGAACTGGTGGTCGGGTTCCACACTTGGAACAGGTGGTCAATCGGAACATCGGTGCAATAGAAGTCGACACCGCCGTCGTTGAATACATCGAGGAAATCAACGCCCATGCCGTCGATTGCCCATGCCGCGCCAATCTGCGTCTCGACTGAGGTAAACGTGCCATCCGTATTGTTGTGGTAGACCTCGTTACCGCCCCACTGCACTCCCTTGTCATTCAACACAAGGATGTCAGGCCAGCCGTCCTCGTCGTAATCCATCCAAGTAGAGACCAGCGCCAAGCGATTACCGCCTACGCCAGCGCTCACAGTCACATCCGTGAAGTATCCGTCACCGGTATTGCGATACAGCTTGTTCGCTCCCGGGAAGCCAGTCGCCGCACTCTGACGGTTACCGACATACAGATCGAGCCAACCATCGCGATCGTAGTCGCCGAAGCACGCCGAGTAATTGGATTCCGCATTCGTCATGCCGCGACCAACAGCCTCATCAACGAAGACGCCGCCACCCTGATTCATGAACAGCTGACCGAGGGTGAAGTGATTGCCGACAAACAAATCGACGTTGCCATCATTGTCGACATCAGCAGCTGACATACAGATCACTTCTTGGCACACACCCAATCCACAACCAGGCGTGATATCGGTGAACTGCATCCCGCCATCATTGCGGAACAGCTGGAACGGCGCGTTCACGACACCAGAGATCGCGACATCAAGATCGCCATCGTTATCAATGTCGAACGTGGCGATGCCCGTCCCGATAAATCCATCCGCTAGAGCAACCCCATTGATGCCCTGAGGCGCCACAACAGGCTGGAAACCCTGAGCAGCCACCACAGCGGTCAAGATGGAGACGGCAATCATTCTAGGGAGAAGGTGAACTTGCATAGCTTCAACGAGCACTGGGACTGTGGCGAGCCATCTGATTCTAACACCGTTTCGAAGCGGCGGCTGCATTGGCAAGGGAGCAAGCCCTACATAGAGACTCCTGCGCTTGCGGAACATGTTCGAGCGCTCGTCTATAGCCCATAAGGTCCATGGCAACAGCCCGAACAACCCAGCAATAATGGGGCGACCATTCGAACAAATACTAGAGATCACCAAGCGTCAACTTGATGCCATTGGAGGAACGCGAGGAGGCGCTGACGAGCGACAGATCCAGCGTTGCGGCTGCCACATAGATCTCAGCTCCAATGAACGCCGGAGCAGCAGCGGGCAGACCAATCACGGTCCAGGTGAGGTCTCCAGGGCCACCAGCAACGACGGTTGGGCCAACAAGGGCATCACCCTGCGCGTAGAGCGTGCAGCCAGCCGGGAAGCCAATGAGGCTAAGCGGTAGGCCAGGGTTACTCAGGCCGACAATCCCAACGTGGAAGATCGCGCCAGCTTCAATGTTCGCCGTGATCGCTTCGTAAGGAACCGATGCAGATCCCATAACGGGACGACCGACGCCGGAAAGCGTGAGCGGCACGGTGTCCGCATCGGCGAGAACGATCCCCCCAATTGCAGCCAATTCCGCTTCGATATCGAGCGAACCGGGATCGGCATTCGGACCTGCCGGCGAGAACCCGACAAACATCGGATGAGCCGCCGAAGAGGCCATCGCTCCGAAGTAGAGTGATGTACTTCCCGTAGCTATATCGATGTCAAACTGGAACGTGTTCAAGTCCGTCGTACCCCACGACAACACATCAGTGTAGGTGAGGAGAGCGCGCGTGCCGGCTTCTTCATAAGTGATGACTCCACCGGTGTCCGGCTGGAAGTCAGCCCAGCACGTGAACGCTGCCGCTGGCTGATCCAAGAACAAAGCAACCGTAGGGCTCCAAGCATTGGTATTGCCGGGGCCCAGAGCGAGGAATCCATTCGAACTGAACTCAAGGCCAAGGGTGCCGACCGGGTTGACCGAATCGTCAGCAACACCTGGAATCGGCAGGGTAAGCGGGTCCACGGTGCCGACAGGCACAAAGGTGCCGGCAGCTGCCGTCACGATATAACCACTACCAGTGCTAATGTAGTCGATACCGCTAAGCGTGTTATTCAGGCCCCACACGTCGAGGGTGGTCTCCTCGTAAATCGAAGCGAGAGTATTGGTGCATCCATCGCCAATCGACTCCATCGCTGCACAGCTAGCAGTCGTGCTGTAATGGATCGTCGTGTTTACGAAACGTGGAGAGAATAGAACGCCCGTGAACGGAGTGTTCGACGCCGTGCCCGCGTCGAGCGAGAGACCGCAGCCAGAATAGCTGACCGGTGCTGGTCCAGATGTGTATGCGTGCGAGGTGCCAAGCGTGCTATCAACGTATGCAACACCAACGGCTGTACCAGCGAGGACCGTCAACGGCACACTTAGGACACCATTCGTTGGCGTGCCAGCAGCGTTCGATGCAGCGATCGGACACGTAGCGGCCAGGACCCAACCACCAGCGGTGCCAAGAAGTTCGTTACCCGCGTGCCCTCCGGGAAACGTGTAGATGTCGATCGAACCTACGGAACCTGCTGCACTGCTAAAGTTAAAATCGATGTCCGTGATCGTGATGTCAGAGCCACCAGCAGCGGTCAGCGTGAAATAGACGGCGCCACCAGCCGAACCGCCATTGTTGTTAGCAAAGGTCGAAGTAAGCGACTCCTGCGCGAAGGCTGCGCCGCAGCTGAAAAGGACAATGGGTAAGAAACGCATCTGGTATGGGCCCCCCGGTGCGAGCGTGGAAGAGAGAAGAGAATGCGGCTCAATTCCACTCGGAAGCGGGAACGTGATTAGTAGAGACTACCGACTTATCACGCTGACCACCCGCACCCGAGCGCGATCCTGGCCGCCAAAAATTACTGCCCGGCAACAACTTACGGAGGAGCGATACGGCAGGGAGAGCCCCGGGGAAGGTGGTCTGCCCGGTGGCGTCGCCCCTAGCGCATCAAACCCAGCGGACAACCGACCACGGCAAGCCATGCCTTTCTCTCGCGTCGCGACCCGGTCCCAGCGCGGGACAAATGCGACGGCCGCAAGCCACGATGACCGCGCCCCATCCACGCCGCGCAACCCTTCCACAAGGCACCGATCACAGCACTGACCAGAACCGTTGCGCGCCCGATTCCACATCAACTGGGCTAGCGATCAAGACCATGGACCGCAGCAACACACAACTCCTCAGCATGCCGCTCATCTGGCGGTAGCACTCCGACGAGAACTCCAAGACAATGCTAATCAGATCCCATGCACGAACACCGCCGCATGACAACACCAGAGGCAACCATCGTCGACTGGGCCAATCACCTGCCAGAAACGGGCCGCGTACTTGACGTCGCGGCTGGTGGTGGACGTCACGCACTTTGGTTTGCCGAACGCGGCTACTCGGTCACCGCAGTTGACAGCAACACCGAAGGGCTCAGTGAGCGACCACATGCCAATGTCCGCATCGTCACCGCCGACCTAGAGAACGCGCCATGGCCACTCGAGGGTGAACTGTTCGATGCCGTGATCGTAGTCAACTACCTGTGGCGCGAACTTCTACCAACACTCGTGCGCAGCGTCGCTGTCGGTGGTCACCTAATGTATGAGACATTCGCACTCGGCAACGAACGCTACGGTCGCCCACGCAACCCCGAATTTTTGCTGCGGCCTGACGAACTACGACTAGCTCTACCGAACACGTTTGACGTCATTTCCTTCTCTCAAGGAGAAGTCGGTTCCCCGCCGACTGCAGTGCGACAACGCCTACTAGCTCGGCGCACTCTCTAGTCCTGCTCGAAACTTGGCGGACCTTCTCGTAGGACTCGCTCGTACCACGCAACATCGTGCCAAGCCCCGTGTTTAAAGCCGACGTGATGGTAGACACCAACAAGACGGAACCCCATCGCGACGTGAAACGCGACGCTAGTATCGTTTGGCATCACAACACCAGCGAGAGCATTACAGTAACCAAGTTCGACCAAGCGCTCGAACAAGCGCTCGTATAGTAGACGGGCAATCCCGCGCCCCTGAACCCGGTCCAAGACGTACGCCGACACCTCGCATGAAGGTCGATAAGCGCCACGCGATCGATGCTTGCTGCCGTAGGCAAAGCCAACCACGACACCATCAAGTTCGGCGACTAGCCACTCGTGCTCGCTTAAGACCACCTCGATTCGCTGCGCGAACTCCGCCTCACTCGGCTCCACGGTCTCCAATGAGACCACGGTGTGCTCGATATATGGACGGTAAATCGCGAGCATCGACGGCACGTCTGCCTGCCGGGCTTGGCGAATCATAGGTTGCTCGGACATTTAGAAATCTAGCCTAACAGTAAGCAGCACCGACGCATGGATAACTGTGCTGTAGGCCTCACGCTAACACTGGGCGACACCACACCCGTCAATCAACAATCCAGCCACGTAAACAGCTAAAGCCGCATTGGATGTTGGCGAATACTGCCTCGCTGCCTTATCCCGACAACATGGCCACCATCGTGCGCGCTCTAACGCTTGCAGTTCTGTTCGTCGCCACGCCGGCAACACAGTCGACGCCGCAGCCAAACACACGACCTCCAAACATCGTCTACGTACTCGCAGACGAGCTGGGGTACTACGAACTGTCGTGCCTTGGTCACCCACATATCAAGACCCCAAACATCGACCGTATGGCCAAAGAAGGCATGCGGTTTACTCAGTATCTAGCCGGATCCGCCGTTTGTGCCCCCACCCGTGCATGCCTAATGACCGGCAAACACTCAGGGCACACCTCCGTTCGCAGCAACGGCGGCGGCACACCACTTCGTGAAGACGAAGCAACGATCGCAAGCCTGCTTCGATCGCGTGGCTACGCAACTGGCGGATTTGGTAAATGGGGCTGCGGTGGCCGCGGCTCAACCGGGGTGCCGGAAGCACACGGGTTCGACACGTTCGTCGGCTACTACGACCAGGTGCACGCGCACTCCTATTACCCGGCCTACATCATCGAAAACTCCAAAGAGCTACCTCTGACGGGCAACAAAGGTGGGCGCGTCGGGCAAACGTATTCGCACAACGTGATCGTTGCGCGAGCAATGCAATTTGTGCGTGATCACAAAGATCAGCCGTTCTTCTGCTACATGCCGGTGACGCCACCTCACGGACTATTCGACATTCCGGATGACGATCCAGCCTGGCAGATCTACCAAGACAAGCCCTGGCCTGTCGATGCGCGCCGCTACGCCGCCATGGTGACGATGCTCGACCGACAAGTTGGCGAGTTGCTGGACCTGCTAAGAGAGCTTGGACTCGACGACAACACGCTGGTGTTGTTTAGCGGCGACAATGGCGGCGCCGACTACTTCCGCAGCAAGCAACACCCTCGTGGTTTCCACGCAGCCAACGTAGATCCCGCTACAGGGGTCGAGTTTCGCGGCAAGAAAGGGCAACTGTTCGAAGGTGGCCTACGGATTCCGATGGTCGCGCGCTGGCCCGGAAAAATTGCAGCAGGCACGGTCAGCGACCACCTCTGCTACTTCCCCGACTTCCTTCCGACCGCCGCCGAACTAGCCGGCGCGGAGCACCCCACAGACATTGACGGCATCTCGATGCTGGGCGCGTTACTGGGCCAGCCGCAACGCAACCACGAGCACCTGTATTGGGAGATCGGCGCTCAGACTGCTGTCCGGCACGGCAAATGGAAGGCGCTACGTCGAGGCAAGCAACCCTGGCAACTTTTTGACCTCGATGCGGACGTCTCAGAGACTAACGATGTTGCCGCAAGTAACGCCGAAGTCATGGCCAAGCTAATCGCGATGGCCGACAATTCGCACCAACCCGTTCGCGAAGGCACATTCGCAAACCGCGACTTACACGAGAAAGATCGTCGAGCGAAATACGGCGAGAACGCTCCCAAGCAAAACCGCCGCCGCAACAAAGCGAAACACCGCCTGCCAAAGAAAGGCATGCTCGCCAACGACAAGTGGAAGGTCGTACGTGTCAGCAGTGAGTCGAAGTCCAACGGCAAAATCGCTGCCAACGCAATCGACAACAACCCGAACACGATTTGGCACAGCAATTGGGCTGGAACCGTCAACGCACACCCACACGAGCTGGTGATCGACCTCGGAGAACGCACGACGATTCACGGCCTGTGCTACCTCGCTCGTCAAGACAGCGGCTGGAATGGCAGCATCGGCACGTGCGAGTTCTCAGTCAGCGACGACCCGCAACTGTTCGCTCAGGTTGCCGCCAAAGCGACGCTCAAGGAAACCAGAGAACCGCAACGCATGCCGTGTCCACCAGTAACCGGACGCTACGTGCGACTACGCATTCTCAGCGAGATCCACAGTGGCCCGTGGGCATCCATCGCGGATCTCGGCGTCATGCTCAAAAAGTGAGTTCTGGCAGCGCCGCAAAACAAACGACACAACCGGCACTAGGCCTAGCACGCGACTCACAAAAGCGCCCGAACCAGCGGCGCGGCCATACGAGCAACCGCTTCAGCCGTCGGATGTAGCGCAACAAACGGCACAAACTCATCGAGCAACAAGTCGCGGCGAACTTCGAAACAGAGAGTCTTGTGCGGATATTGCTGCGCGAACTCAAACGCCAGCGTCGACGGATGCAGTGAGTAAGTGCCGTTACGGGCTACCTGCACACCATCAGCAGTAAACTCACGCTCGACCCGCTGCGCCAACTCGTCATCAGCTAGCACCGCTCCGTCAGGGTCGTGCGTGATCAAGTCCACCTCGGCCCGCAGGGGCCATGTCTCGATACGATCTGGGGTGTAGGCGCGATGCAACGCCGTCGCGATGTCCTCATCGACAGCCACATCCACACTTCGCGGTGCATAGGTATGCACGCAAAGCGCACGGCCGCCCGCCCCACAAACCTTTGCAAACGCGTCAGTAACAACCTCACGGTAAGCAAAATAACGGCCCAGCAACAAGTCACGATCAGCCGAGTGACGCACCCAAGGTGGTAATCCAGGTGTCATCTCGCCCGGCTTCGATGCGACAGCCACGGCATCCCGATCGATCGTCCTGTTGGTGTCGACGAACGTGCGCGGCAGCAAACACCGAACCACCACAGCCGTTCGTTGCGGCGCGAGCGACACCACCTCTTTTGCTACCGCTAGAGCCAACTCCGGTGACCCAACATCCGTATTCACGAAGAAGAAGTCACGTAACCCATCGTCATAGTCACCCCGCAACTCCGAACGGACCTGATCATAGTGCTGCGCCAATGTCGCACCGTGCGGCACCTCAAAAAGCAAGTCCGGCACAGCAGCTGGATCGGCCTCGTCGCCACGCACAAACTCGACGTGACAAACTCCAGCAATCGAACGCAACGCTTCAACCATGTGCTGAACCTACTCGGACCAATCCCATTTCGTCATCGCTTGTTTGATCTCTCGACAACACCAACCCTCAGATTGGTATCCGCCTCAAGCGCAAACTCCGCGGAGCGACCACTGTCCCAATAAAGCTCTATGCGTTGCTCTACGCCAACGACCGGCACAAACGGGATCTCAATCTGCCCCTCTTCATTAGTACGGAGCTGACTCCAATGCACACGAGCGGTACGCCGCAATCCCTGCAGGATCGAATTGACCGGATCATTGGTGCCACGTGTTGATGTGCCTCGGGAACGCACTCTTGCCCCAACAACTGGATCTCCCGAACTACTTTTCAACGTCACGTTCATCAACGCTAGTGGTTTGAGCTGCACGTTCGCTTTGCCACTCATCTCATCGAGATCCAGCGAAACGCCGCAATAACCCGATTCCGTCAGAACGACGACAACCCAGTTGCCAGGCACCAACTGCAAACTCGCTGCGCCCCGTTCATCGAGCGCGACGCGCAATAGCGAATCACGCAACAAGATCCCGGAGCGATCGCCGGAGGACAAAAACGCCACAGCTCCGCGCGCCGGACCACCAGTCGGGTCTACAACCGCCAATTCCAATGAAGCCAACTCGAGCGTCTGCTTTTCGCCATCGGGCAATGGCTGCAACTGCTCAGGCAACTGACGCCTCGACTCCGGAGCAAACACCGGCGGCTGCCACTTACTACCTGTAGGCGGCAAAAACGATAAGCGACACGAATGAAGCTCGGCAGGCAGGTCGGCAAATGCAAACGTGCCATCATTGCCAACCTCCGCAGTGAACACCCGAGCGTCGTGCAGGTAACTGTTGCGCTGTAAATGCAGCTTACAGACCGCGGCCAGATGAGCCGTGGTACCGGGTGGCGCCGTTGGCATCACGCCGCGCAACGGCTCGATCGCCGCACATTTGAACAGTAGTTCATCACCCTCGACCTTCACCACTTTGCGATCGCTGACATAAAAGGCACGATTCCAAACACCACCAGCAACGGTAGGCCTAGCTTCAGGCTCAACAAACAACAGCAAGTCAGCACGGCTTTTCTTGAGCGGGTTGGTTGCATACGGCAATTCAACGACGCACACGCCATCAGCATCCGTGACCCCCAGCATGCGCATGCGGTCTTGACCGACCGAACGTAGACCATCAAGTCGCCAACTCGACAGACGACCAACGCGATGCTTTACCTTGGCGCCCGCGATAGCGATGCCATCCAAGTCGACTGCGCGAACGCGGACCGACTGAGGCGGCGGCAAATGTAGCGCATCACTCAGGGGCGCATGCCACAGGGCCTGACCATCTTGAAGACGGACCTCAAACGAATTGAATGGCTTGCCCGGCAAGCAAAAAGCACCATCGGGCGATCGCCTGAGTTCGACTTCGGTGCCAGGCCTCGAAGTCATCGCGAAGTAACGAAGTTTACCGACGTGCTGCCAGTCGTTTTCGCCGGTCAATGTGCAAGTCGGCACCTCGTGAGCCTCACGGCAGGTCAGCTCAAACATCGCTCCAGCAGCGAAGTAGCCGACAACATCTGAAGTCGCAATCTTGCCGTCGATCACTGGGCCGCTGACCCAAGCGACATAACAGAGGCCAGGTTGGAGCCGCGCCATCGCACGACCTTTCAGATCCGTCGCGACTTCCGTCACATGCACATCCTGCAGCGCAGGAAGCAAATGGGGCAAACCACCAACCAGGGTCACCGTCGCGCCAGCAAGCGGATCGCCGGATGCATCTACGACCCGACCGAACGTCGGACGGAAGACCTGCCCAACCCCACGATCCTGCGCAGACACAGTGACCGCACCGGCCAGAAAGGCGACCAGCAGGGGCCAGGGACAAGAGAACGCCATGCCAACAGTATGCCCAACCGATACGGGATGGAGAACCATGGGTCGAATCCTCCGTCTAACCTAAGGTTCCATTCCAGTCCCAGCCTGGGACATGACGATATCTACGATATGAACGCGGCCACCCCCACATTGCTGCTGCTGGCAGCCCTCGCCAGTTGCTCACACGACAGCGACTCGCAAGACGCCAGCGCCGCGTTCACCGCGTTCCAGACCGCCCTGCAACAGCAAGACCGCGAAGCCTGCCGCAAGCTGCTGACGGTCGAATCCCAGCCTGCCCTCGACAGCATGCCCTGGGACGTCATTGCAGAGAGCAAGCCCCTGAAGGTACTTGGAGCCACCCGCCAAAGCCGCTACTCGCACCTTTTTCGGATCGACGTAGCAGACCCAAACAACGACGACGCCCACGGACAATTTATCGTCGTACGCGAATACGGCCAGATGGTCGTCGACCTGGTTGCCAGCGCAGGCCTAACCGCCAAAGTCGTTACATCCAGCGGCTCCCAGGAGCAATTCGAGCCGGTTCCGCTGACGCCACGAGACCACGATCGAATCCGCGAATATCAACTGTCGCAACCACCGCGCTGATTCCAGATGGGAAGTGATGCAGAAGCGCATGTAGCATCGCTACGCTCTGCACCACGCCATGACTGACATTCGCAAGACTCTCATCCTCGGTTCCGGCCCCGCTGGCTACACCGCCGCCATCTACGCCGCGCGCGCCAACCTCGAACCCGTCCTCCTAACCGGCGACCAACCCGGTGGCCAATTGACGATCACCAATGACGTCGAAAACTACCCGGGGTTCCCCAACGGCATCATGGGTCCGGAAATGATGGATGCGTTCCGCGAGCAAGCGGCTCGCTTCGGCACCGAGATCCACGACGTGATGGGCACATCAGTCGATTTAAGCTCCCGCCCATTCACGATCACGACCGCAGATGACCAGGTCTTCAAAGCCGAGACGCTGATCATTTCGACTGGAGCTAGCGCCATCTACCTTGGCCTAGAGAACGAAACCAAACTGCAAGGCCGCGGGGTTTCTGCCTGCGCAACTTGTGACGGCTTCTTCTTCAAGAACAAGAACGTCTACGTCGTCGGCGGCGGCGACACTGCATGTGAAGAAGCGACGTTTTTGACCAAGTATGCAAGCAAGGTCACGATGGTCGTGCGTCGCAATGAAATGCGCGCGTCAAAGATCATGCGTGAACGCGCGATCAACAACCCGAAGGTCGAAGTGCTCTGGGAGCATCAAGTCACGGACGTGCTCGACGTGTCCGCCGGCAAAGTGACCGGGCTCGAACTGACTCACAGCAAGACGGGCGCAAAGCAAACCGTAGAAGCAGACGGTTTGTTCCTAGCAGTGGGCCACAAGCCCAACACGAAGCTATTCGAAGGCGTGCTCGACATGGACAACGTCGGCTACCTCACGACAGTTCCCGGTAAGACTGCGATGAACATCCCAGGCGTTTTCGCGGCTGGTGATTGCCAAGACAGCTACTACCGCCAAGCGGTCTCTGCTGCAGGCACTGGTTGCATGGCAGCCATCGAAGCCGAGCGCTTCCTCGAAGAACAACACAGCTAGCACTAGATGCCACCGCCGCTGGTTTTGACCGCGGCGGGTAGCAACAGCTCCCCACGGCCACCAACGAAAGCGGCGCAGAATACGCCGCTCTGGTGCTCCCAAGGGGCGAGAAGCGCGCCGTAATCGCAGTCGATGCTCACCGGCCGGTAATGACCGGCGCAGATGCCTTCGCTAGAAAGAGAATGGCGAAGCAAGTGCTGTCCAAACGGAGTGTGCTGGCGTGAGCATCCTGAAACGAGCCGTTAGCTCTCTGGGCCGCCAACAACTGCAAAGCTCCTTCATAATACCAGTCGCGCCCCTGCAAGCGGGCAACACCAGCGAGTTCACAGCATCGCTCAAGACAGTAGAGCCAATAAGAATAGTGGTTGTCCGCCCGCTCGGCGAAGCCAGGGTTCAGGCGGACCGAGAAGTTCTTCGCAAGCCACGCGAATCCATCGAGAACAGCAGCGTCGATACGCTTTTGCAGCGCGCGATGACGGCCGCCCTGTTGCCTTAGTCCATCACGGGCCAATACCAGACCACTGACACCGGCACTGGTCATCGAACCAAACACTGGATCATCACGTTCTTGGTAGGCGAAACCACGTAGTTGCGCCTTATGCCGCATGTGCTCTGGTGGTTTGTCTCCCCCCAGCGACGAACGCAGTTGCTGATGATCCACCATCTCCAATACATAGGCGCCAGCAGAGCGAGCTTGTACCGCTAACAGATGTCTGGCAGCAGCAGCGAACGCATACGCAGGCATTTCTAATCCGATCTCCTGAGCCGCACGCAACCCCAGCAGTCCATACTGCTGCAGTGACGTATCGTAACGAGCGCCACGCGTGTAGTTGAACCGCAACACCTTCTCCGGGTCGCTGCGCGTATCGATGCACGCAAGCATCTTGGCGAGCCACTTCTCAGCCACCTCGCGATCCCGCTCAGCCAACGGCACACGCCGATGCCACGCCGCCATCGCCATCAATGACGTCGCTAGCGAATATGCGTCTTCGATCCGGCGATGTCGCAGCGCATGGAATCCCTTTTGCACGATCTCGTCACCTGCAGAAACATGCCCATGCAGCAAAGCCAACAGCGCCAGAGCCAACCGACCAGACCCGTAGTTGCGCTCTCCCCGTCGATCAATGAGGAACGATTTGTCCGCCTCAATGGCAGCACGCACCCAAGCCGAACCATTTTTTATGGCCGCCGCGACACGCTTGCGAAAATCGAAGTCCTGATTGTCCCGCACAGCAACGAACTGCCACAGCTCAACCACATGCAGCCGCCGGAAACTGCGGCGATCTTCGGCAACCACCAGATCCAATTCGCCCCGAAATCCCGTAACCAAACCACGCTCGCGGTCCACGGTCCGTGACAGCGTCACGGTCCCGGCGGTAGCTGACATGCAAAGGCCACCCAATCGCTTGGCTAATTTTCCTGATTCCCGCGGCAAACTACGCGGCGATCGAGCCCGCAACTGCCCGGACAACCGCTGCTCCCCGACGTCACTGGGAGAAGTCCACCGGCCGCTCACCACCACGTCTCCAAAAGGCAACAACCTTGGCAACCGTTGCGTCACCGCTTGAGAGGACAAATCGAAAGCCATCGTCCTCAGAACATCACGCAAATCTGCAACCGCGGCAGACAGCGCCCGCCGATCCCGTCGCAACTCGCCTTCGCACAGGAACGGAGCCGGAGGCAATTGCCGCAAGTATCGCGCGGGTAACGCCGAAGCGAGCGCAGCGACCTTCGCTGCAGACTTGCTGCTGCACGCCACACTCGCTCGAGCACGCCCAGATCGCTGGTATTCCACCGCCCCCGCACACGGCACCTGCCACCTGAGTTGCTGGCTAGGAACCGGGCGAATCAGGGACGCAATACCGACCACAACCAAGAAGCGAATCGCCAACCATGCTGCTCTCTCCATGCCCATTGAGTGACGCAACGGGGGCACTGGAAAACTACGTGGAAAGAATGTGCTGACGGGCGAAAACACCAACCCAGGACGATGCTTGCCTCGTGCACACCTGACCGCTCCGATGCACACATGTTCGCCCACATCACCCCGCTCGAAGCACCAATCGTCTGGTTCGCGTTTGCCGCAGGCATCGCGCTAGGCGCTACCGCCTGTTACCTCTGGACACAACGCGTGTTGAAGCGGAGCTGAGTGACGTGACCAACAACAACACCACCTACAGTCCCTTCGAGCGCAAGCTGCTCGAATCTTACTTCTCTGTCGTCGACGGCCCAGACCACGCGGACATCTACTTGGTGCACGGCCTTCCGGCTGAAGTAGCCGCAACGCTAAACGGCGTCTACTCGCGCAGCAGCAAGTCGATGCGTGACCAATTCCTCGACCGCCTCCGCCAAGGTGTCGAGTCGCAGGGCAAGACACTTGAGGACCTGCCGCTACCAGCCGACAAGAAAGACGAGCTGTCGAGCGTGATGGCTGACAAGTCGGGCAAGTTCCTCAAGACCTATGCGATCGACCATGGCCACAATTCGCTCCGCGAAGGCTCGGTCGTACACCTCGCAGTCGAACGTGTCTCACAATTGGTGACGCGATTCATCCAACGCGAGCGTCGGTGCAGCTTCGAAGAGTCGTCAACGCGCTACATACCGTTCACTGCAGAAACGCACTACCGCGACCCCGATGTGGTCGCCGCTGGTGGCGACGCACTGGCCGACTACGATGCGGTATTAGACGAGACATTCGCGCTCTACACACGCGCAACCGAGCACTTACTCGACCACCTAAAGCGCATTCGTCCACTGGCTGAAGGTGAAAATGAAGGCGCCTACAACCGCACACTGAAAGCCGAAGCTTTCGATGCTGCTCGCTACCTGCTGACGCCGGCCATCTACACCAAGTGGGGTATGGTCGCCGACGCTCGCACGCTCAGCGATGTCATCAGCGAACTACGCAGCCACCCACTGGCTGAGTTCCGACTCGTTGGCGAACAAATCAAAGAGCAAGCCGAACAGGTGTTGCCAACGTTACTCACGCACGCGAAGCCAAACGCGTTCCAGCAGTCGCTTCACGAAAGTCTGCCACAGATCGCAACAGAGCTTGGCATCGCCAAAACCGAGGCGCATGTGGGCCCGGCAATGGGACACACAACATTGCTGCGATTCGACAACGACCTCGATGACCGCCTATTGGCGTCACTACTCTACGAGTCGAGCCAATTGCCGTTCTCAGCTTTGGTCGAACGCGTGAAGGCGATGACCGCAAAGCAACGTGAGCAACTGCTCGACAAGGTGCTCGAAACGCGTGGATCACACGACGCTTGGCCCCAAGGATTTGAAGGCGGCGACATGTTCGAGTTCGAGACAGTTCTCGACTTCGGCGCTTATCGTGACATTGGACGCCACCGCAAGGGATTCCAGCAGCAGCAACTGCTCACGACCGCACACGGCTTCGCAGTGCCACCGCTGATGCAAGAAGCGGGGCTCGGCGATGAATATGTCGACGTCATGACACGCACGGCAGAGCGCCAACAGCGCATTGCCGCACAGTTCCCGAATGCCGCGGCCTACGTGACTCCGTTCGGGTTCTTGCAACGCGTGCGCCTCATTTTCGATCCACGTCAAATCGCCTACTTCGTCGAACTGCGCAGTGGCCCGGAAGGCCACTTCTCGTATCGCCAAGTAGCGCTCGACATGCTTGAGCACGTGCGCAAGGTTACGCCGCTATTCGCCAAGTTCATTCGTGCGCAAGAAGGTGGCGCATTCCTAGGGCGCCTAGACACCGAGATGACGGCTGACGAACGACGTCAACGACGCATGGAAGCTGCCGGCGACGCCTAAACGGCGTCACGGACGAAGCTGCTAACGCAGCGCTATTTCACAGGCGTTGGTCGCTTCACCGCTTTGCGCCCACGGGAAATCCCAGACAAACGCGGCCATCGTCAAGTGGCGACCGTTGAGGGCTTGCACCAACGGCGCGGCTACTGAGTAGTTGACCGAACAGTCAGCCTCACCATTAGCATCGAGAAAGCCCAGGAAGCCAGTGTAGTAAGGCAACGTGCTCGCGGCAGAAGCGACCACCAGCCAATCCCCTTCGAGGGGCACAGTCACGCCTAGATAACTCGTCGATGGCACGATGCCGCCAAAGCCAACCGCCACGAAGTAAGGAGCACCAGCGCGCCCCAAGCCACCGCGCAACGTAGCGTCGATTGGTGGCATGGTGGCCAGCTCAATCGCACGCTGCTTAACAACCAGCTTCGGTGTCACCAACCGCATCGGCAACTCCAACCACGAGTTGGTCGAAAGACCACCCAGCTTGAGATCGACCGCGAAGTCATGGAACAACGGCGCCACAGCTAACCTCGGCTGCATAGGGAACCGATGCAGCCATAGATTGCTCAGTCGTAAGCGAACCGTCGCCCCGGAAGGAATATGAACAGATACCGGAGGCAATCTCAGATCATGCTGCTCAACGACACCTGGCACGCTGTTACGCGAAACAACTACATCACTAGCAACCGTCACTTCAGCACCGCCAACTGGCTCGATGCTCAAACTGGCAGCGACCATCCAGCTCGCTGCATCCGGAACCAATTCGAGATGCAGTAACGCACTACGATCGAGTTCTGCGTCGCTGGCAACGACCATTTGCCAGACCTGCTCATCACTCGGGCAGACTGAGAGCACCTGCGGCATCGCCCGCACGGCTGGCTGGTCAAAGTAATTGGCCGGATGGAACGCAGTCGCAGTCGGATCGATGACTTGCGCAATGCGCACATCGCTCTGAGGGCTAGAGGGCGGCAAAGAGTCTAGTTCAAAGCCATCCGTCAAGAAGTAGCGCTCGGCGCTGCTCGACGGCATCAAGCTGTCTACATTGACACGACTCCAGGCATAGCTCACATCATCGCGATCCGTTGCGGACAGCGGAACCATGGCTAGCTGATGTGGAGTCTCGAACTCGACTTCATTCTGTTCATCCCAGAGGTAGCGGTGCAGCCAGCGCAAAGTCAGGTTCTTATTGGCCGCGCGCTCAAGATCATTATTCGGCACATCATGCCCAAGCGTGCTGAGCAGCGAACGCACTGGACCTTGCATTGATTCCAACTGACCAATGCCCGACAACGGCCCACAAACCAGATCGAAGTAAGCGTGGCTATAGAACACAGGCACCTTCGACGTCGCCAAGCGCGAAGCCAAATCGCGCCCATCAAGCAACCACGCCGCGCGTAAACTCGCGGGAGACTGATTAACAAAGGCCGTGCGTGCCTGCAGAACAAACTGCGGATCAAGTGGCAACGCGGCATAGGTGCCGGAGACTGCGTCGATCCACCAAGTGCTAAACAGCTCGCCTTGACGCAACCAATCGCTTGTTGTGTTCGCGACTAGATCTCGCGGCAAGACACAACTCACCGCAGGGAAAGTGATCTGAGTGCGGCCAGGAGTCGTTAGCACTTCGCCCGTCAACGCCGCCGCCGCCCAAGCGTGGCCGCCGCCTTGACTCGTGCCAAGGATCCCAAGGCGAGTCGCATCAATCAAACCTTGCCACGCAGGTGCACTCGCCACCCACGCAATCTGCTCCGCAAGGTCATGACGCTCAACCGGGCCCCATAAGGTACTACCCATATTGGGGTGACCAGGATTTAGCGCAACGGCCTCTCCTTGGCCCCGCACGTCATAACTCCACACTGCGTAGCCCTGCTGCGCGATGAACAGTTGCAAGGCACTCTCTTCGAAACGTGAGCCACCGAGCCAGTGCACGTAAACAACGAGCGGCCAACCACACGCTGGTGCGGGGCCGCTTGGCAACATCAACGAACCATTGCCGACATAGCCATCGGAATACGTCACGGGCACCGTCAATGTATGATTGACGGCCAGCCCAGACGGCGGTGGAGTTGGACGCACACATTGTGCGGTGGCCCCCACGGCAAGCAAGCTTGCGATGGCGATGGAAACGAGGTGCATTCGAGCTCTAAGCATATCGCCCGAGACCACATCCGTCTCACCTCCGCAAGCACTTCATGACAGTCAACCTCGTTGAGGGCCATCTGTTATGAGGTATCTCATGAGCACTCCGCCACGCTCGTAGCGGACTCCATTCGATCCCAAGCGCGCAGCAATCGCCATCCTCCGACTACCGATTACTATCGCTACAGCGCAACCAGACCCGGCGGCCGACCGCATCACGGCACTGGCCAGGTCGCCGGCATGGACTACGGGGCCAAAGGACTCTCACCTGGGCCGCTGCCCAGATCGACCCCATGATCACCGAGGACGATTTAGCGAAGCATCGGCCAGCCCGCCGATGACAACGACGGCTCTGACCAACTTGGCGCTCTGCAGCAGGGTGTTCGCCGCGACCGCGAGTTCCATGCGGACCGAGAAGCGCTCTTCGAATGGCATGATCTCGTGATCGACCACCTGCCAGATTACCGCATAAGCGGCCATTGGATTACGACGCACACGACCATTCGAGATCTAGTCAGCCATCGTTGCGGCCTCACAACCTCCACCAAGGATCTACTGTGGTCCAGCAACGATGACAGCAGTGACAAAATCGTACGACGCTTGGTCTCGCCACCAATCACACAGGGTCTTAGCCCCTAGTTCCGATACCAAAATCTGATGAACCTGATCGCCAGCAAGGTCGTCGAGCGAAAGGCCGACTCGCGGACGGACTAGTTCGAAGCAGCAAACACGCGATCCACAAGATCCTCCGCGGTTGCCCCCACAGCAATCTGCTTCCCCGCGATGCCAAGTTGTTGGACGTAAGCGACGTCGGCTTCGGCTGGCACCGAAATACTGGCACAGGTCTGCATGCCGGCGATGAACAGGTCTACGCGATTGCGCAGGTCATTACTCGCTGGCCGCTGGAAGATAGATGTCGAGCAGCACCAACGACAGCGCTCCGCATCCGACCAATCAGTGCACATGCGCTTGTCGCGGTCGAACAAGTCACCCCGATGACAAACCAACTCAATGCCTCGCACACAAGCGAACGTGCGGCTCCCCAGTCGATCCGACAACCACAGAACGTTTGGTGATCCCTGGGCCCCGAGACCAATATGTACAACTACTGATAACGGTTCTTCTCGGAGGCAGGCAGTAACAGACGACTCCATATGCCCATCCAGCTGGCTACTCGCAACTTTGGACAGCCGGAGCTTACTACGCTCCTGATGGGCGATAACCTGAACTCCATCCGCAGCAGGCGGTACTGACTGACCAGGATACAACGCAGGCATCCAACGCACGGTCGCGCCCCGCGCGACCGCTAAACGTGCAAAGTCGCCGGCGAGCTCGTGGCTCCAATGTGGAGCCCCACCCGCCCCAGGCGAACTAACTAGAACAATCTGCACATTAGGCACCATCCCACGGCACGTGACTGACAGCAAACGAATCCCCTCAAGACCCTAAGTTGCACCGCCGCGCGACTCGTCTATCGTGCACCAACGGGATCGCGCCGCCCTGCACGCAGCCACGCACGAGACCAGTGACCCAATCCATGGAATTTCACAGCGCACTTGCTGAATCTGACGACCTAGAAGAGGCCTGCGCGGCCGTCGCCAGCGACGTGCAACGTCGCCTCGGCGATGACCCTGTCGATCTTTTGGTCGTTTTCGCGTCAGCCACCTACGGTGCCGACCTCGATCGCCTGCCGATGATCTTGCAGGAGATGATCGGAGCCAAAACCCTTGTTGGCTGCACCGGCGCTGGATTGCTTCACCAAAATACGATGTCAGAGAAGCAATCAGCTGTCTCTGTGCTGGCAGGGCGTTTCCCAGGAGCCCACGCCGACGCCACGATCATCTCTAACGCCGACTTGCCACACGCGGATGCGCCTCCGTCAGCATGGCGCCAGTTGCTGCCCGGTACAGATGGGCCACCACGTGGCATGCTAGTAATTGGCGAACCATTCCATTGCGACATGCGTGCGTTGCTAGCCGGGCTCGATTTCGTTCTACCAACGGTGCCAAAAATTGGTGGCCTCGCGAGTGGTAGTCAGCACCCCGAAGGCAATGCGTTGTTCTGCGGGCGTCATCGAATCAACCAAGGCGCCATCATCTTGACGTTATCAGGCGACCTAGTGGTCGAACCCGTAGTCGCACAAGGATGCCGTCCGATTGGAAAGCCCGGCCGCATTACGCAAGCCGATCGGAACCGACTGGAAAGCGTCGATAACATCCCAATCAAGAACTTCGTCGAGACTCAGCTAGAAACTCTGACTGATGACGATGCATCCTTGGCTAACGGCAGTCCATTGTTCATTGGCATCGCAAGTGACCCGTTCGCTATGAGCGAACCAACAGCAGGCGACTTCTTAGTGCGCAATGTACTCGGCATTGATGGTGACCACCTAGTCGTGGGCGAGCACTTATCTGTCGGGCGGTCAGTGCAACTGCACCTGCGTGATGGTTCGTCCGGGCTCGAGGACTTACAAACGCAACTGGAGCTATCCAACGTCGGACTCTCGCAAGCAGCATTGATGTTTCGATGCATTGGCAGGCAAGGCAGCGACCACGAGCGATTTGCCATGTTAGCTCCGGAAGTGCCAATGGCTGGCTGCACGTGCAACGGTGAGATCGGCCCTGTTGGCGGCATAACTCACCTCCACGGCTACACTGCCTCGTGCTTACTATTGCGAGAAGGGAGCAAGCAATGAGGACCATCCGCGCCAGAGTGCAAATCGCCGCCCTAATCCGCACATGGCTTCTGCTCGACTTTTTTGGCGATTCACGTCGAGCCGGCGATGGCCAGGGGAGCAGTTTGACGACGACGATCATGTGGCAATCGCTGCTCGCCCTCGTCTTTGCGATGCTGCTGTATCCAGACGTGCCGCCAATCCCGTTCGTGGCAGCCAACCTATGCCTGTCGACGCTACTGATCAGCATTGGCTCGCTTGGCGATGAAGAGCGGCCACTGCGCATCGCCGCAGATGCCACGCTATTGGCTGGCGCTCCAGTCTCATCGACCTCGATGGTGCTCGCACGTGCTGGACACGCATCATTCCAATTGGTGCTAGTGACTACCGGAATGGCATTGCCGCCAGCGATCCTGCTGGCACATCTAACCGGCGAGTGGCTACAGGCAGTCAGCTACATCGTGGCTGCATGCGCATGCACCGGCATCGCAAACGCTTCGCTAGCAACCTTCCGCACCCTACTAGGCCGTGTCGTCGGCGTTGCTCGAGCAACACTGACAATGGGAACCGTTAAGGCAGGGTTGTTGGGCGGTGGCTTTGTGTTGTTTGCTTTATCTCTACGCCAACTAAACGGCACGGTAGAGTCCCTGCCAATCGGACGCTTAGGCGCTGAACTCTTGCCGCCTTATCACGCCGCAAGAATGCTTGCAGACCCGGCGGCCGAATCATGGAGGTTGCTGCCATGGACGGGGCTCGTGCTCGCACTATTACTCACGACCATCGCGTTGCTGAACACAAACGCACCGACGCGTAACCGCATCAACTCCCAGCAACCACTGCTGCGCTTGCTGGGACAGCTCAGTGGTCGCGGCCCACGCCTCGGCATTGCACAGTTCGTCGCGATCTCAATGTGGCGCAGTCCTGGGTTCCGCGCGCGGGTATTGCCATTGCTGGGCCTACCAGCAGGCATGGTATTCCTCACGCTCGGAGCCGAAGGCGGCAAAAACGACTTCGTCCTCCTCTGCCTACTGCTGCAGCTTCCCGCCATCTATCTACCATTCTTGATCGCATTCCTGCCGCGCGCGGATCAAGCAAACACGAGTTGGGTCTTCGGGCATGCGCCAAGTCTCTCACGCGACTTAGTTTCGGATGCAACGTGGCGCGCCCTAACAACGCACATCTTGCTGCCAACACATGGGATTGCACTCATCCTGGTGACCAGCTTTGGACCGAACCACTTTGACCGCACTGCCGCAGTGCTGTTCGCCTTTGGATTGGCAGTGCTCGCCGCCGAACGCATGGCGCAGATGGATCGCGTGCCGTTCACCGACAACCGCGAAGAAGATCGCGGCCTAGAGATGGGGACGCTGATGACCGGAGCTCTGTTTCTCGGTGTGCTCGGCACCGGATTCGGCGCAGGCATTCCAGTTTGGGCACGCTGGCCTGTGGCATTGACCGTGCTAGCACTCGCTGCGCGGCGACTGTTCCAACTCCCAACGGCGGATCCAAGCTTGACGTTAGCGGCTGACGATTCGGACAACCAAGCCATCGATGATCAGCGATCGAGGGATGACGTGCCGGAAGACATGCCGACAAGGCCGACACCGACTATCGGCCGTGAACTCCGCGCGGTCGCCGTGTTGTTTGTGGTCCTATGCGCTCTGCCATGGCTGATCGGCTCCATGTTCTCTGTGTAGCACCAAATCCACGGTGACCGGACTAGAGCCAGAGCGGCTCTAGTGCCAATTGGCATAGACGAGAATCGCCGCACTCTCCGCAACATCGGGAGAAGGGCACGACCACATGTCACACCATGCCGGTGTTACGGCACCAACTCGGCGAACTCTTGCGGGAGCGGCGCCGTAATCGTCACATCGTGATCACGGATCGGATGAAAGAACGTCAACGAGTGAGAGTGCAACGCATGCCGATCCAAGACCAGCGCATCGCGGTCCGCCTGACTCAATTCGCCGGCAATACCCTGCAAGAACCACTGTTCATCAGCACCGTAGAGTTTGTCGCCCACTAACGGACAGCCGATTCCAGCCATGTGCACACGGATCTGATGAGTGCGCCCTGTCTTCGGCTTAATCTCAACTAACGAGAACTTCTCATTACTGCGAATGACGCGGTAATGCGTGATCGCAGACTGACCGAGTTCTGGATCGCAGGTTGTCAACTTGAGTCGCACAGCGGACTCCTTGTCCGGACAAATGCCAAAGTCGATGCGGCCCTGCTCGTGCTCCGGCCGCCCATACACAACCGCAAGGTAGGCCTTCTGCACAAGACGATCTTCAAACTGCTTGCGCACCAAGTGATGGAACTTCTCATCGAGTCCCACCGCGACCACGCCCGACGTCTCAAGATCGATGCGGTGCAGTAACCGAGGCACAACGTCGTGCTCCGGCTCCTCTGGCCGACGATAGCGACCATGCAATTCGTGAATCAACGTGCCGTGCAAGTGACGACCAGATGGATGCACAGCCATGCCCGCGGGCTTATCGACTGCGATCATGTACTCGTCTTCGAACAGGATCGGCAATTCAAAGTTCGCACCGGGCTTCGGATGCGGCACTGGATCCTGCGGAATGTCGACCTCAATCGTATCGCCAACCTTCACCTTGCGACTCGCCGGCACGATGCGACCCTCAAGGCGCACCATACCCTTGTCGATCATGCGCGCGATGCTCGAACGCGAACGCCACGTCAAGATCGCGGCGAGTGCGAGATCTAATCGCTGACCAGCGGTGCGCGCATCGATGAGCACACGAACCATCTCCAGTGGCTTACTGAGATCTCGCGGGCCTTCGCCAGGATATTGCGGCAGCGCCACTTCAGAAGACCTCTCGAGTAAACAGAGTCTGGGCCCGGAACATTTGGGCAGCCGATAGAACCAGCGACGTCGCTGGTCTTCGGCGAGACATCGGTGCGGCGTTCGACCGCGCCAACGCGCATGTCGAACGGCTCAGCACAACCGACTACGCGTCCGTGGACTCGCCAGGCGTCGCGGGCGGCATGTTGCCGGCTTCCGTTGCTGCCTTGCGATCGAGCGTGGTATCCGCGGTCAACGGATCGAAATCCGGTTGATCGTTGCGGCGGTCAGTGCTCTTACCTGGACGAGCGCGACGCTTCTTGTTGCTGCGAGCACTCGAACCACCACCGCGCTTGCGCTCGGCCATGAGGATGTTGCGCAGACGCTCGCGACCTTCGCGGCGCTTCTTGTCACTCGACTTCTCGTGATAAGCGTGCTTCTTAGCGAGACGGAAAATGCCGGCGTAGTTGCACTGACGCTTGAAGCGGCGGAGTGCAGCTTCCAACGGCTCGTTCGGACGGACCTGGACGCGAATCATGCGGAGTGTGACAGGGAGGTGAAGGTAAAGGCTGACGGTACCCGTCCGAGATCGGAGCCGACATGGCGCCGACAAGGAGGCTGGCGTATGGTGCCAAGCACTCCCCTTTGGACGGGGGAAAGGGCCGAACACCTTAGCGGATCGCCGCCGCATGACAATGAGGGGCGGCGCCTAAGTTTCCATGAGCAAAGAAAGCCCCAGCAACCCGGTGACTCTTGAGGGAGTCATCGACCGCTTCAGCTTCCGAAATCCGGACACTGGGTGGGCCGTACTTAGAATTATCGAAGCCACTACTGGAAAGATAGTTACGGCAGTTGGACCCATGGCCGGGCTAAAGGAAGGCCAACGTCTTCGGGTCACCGGTGAGGAGGACTCGCACCCAAAGTTCGGCCCACAATTGAAAGTCGAAACGTTTGAAGCCATCGCACCTTCCTCGGCTGCTGGCATCGAGGCTTACCTCGCATCTGGCCTGGTCAAAGGCATCGGGCCCGCCACCGCGGAGAAGATCGTCGCTCAATTTGGCGAAGACACGCTGCGCATCATCGAGGATGAACCCGACAAGCTCAAAACATTGAAGGGACTCGGCGAGAAGAAGATCGCCGAGTTGTCGGAGGCAGTGAAGGCGCAGAAAGACCTACAGAACGTATTGGTGTTCTTGCGATCGCACGGCCTCGGCGCCGGACTCGCGGCCCGCATAACCAAGCGCTACGGCGCGAATGCATCGGCGATGGTCGAGGCGAATCCGTATCGATTGGCCGACGATGTGATCGGTGTCGGCTTTCGGATTGCCGATCGCCTAGCTGGGCAGATGGGCATCGACCCAACAGCGCCCGAACGGCTCGATGCAGCACTTGAGTTCGTTCTTGGCCAAGCGGCTCGCGAGGGCCACTGCTACTTGCCTGAAGAGACGTTGCTTCGACGCACGTCAGAGTTGCTGAAGAGTGACGAAGACGCGTTGCGTGTTCGCCTACCAGAGTTAGCGGCCGCCGGACGAATTGCACGACAGCTGCCACCGGGTCCTGTGTTGCTACATGACAATCCGACGCCAGTGATCTACCCAGCGGCTTTGGTAGAAGCCGAAGATGGCGTTTCGCGAGCCATCAACAAACTGATTCTCGGCAAGCATGAGAAGCTGCCGGTCGAGGCCGAAGCCGCAGTCAAGTGGTTCTGCCAAGTCTCCGGTATGGAGCTAGCCGAATCACAATCGTCGGCAATCGTCCGCGCACTTAGCGAACCCGTCTCGATTATCACCGGTGGCCCGGGGGTTGGTAAAACAACGATCGTACGCGCGTTGGTACAGATCCTCGAGCAGAAGGAGCTGACACTCGTATTGGCAGCCCCCACCGGCCGCGCGGCCAAGCGACTAGAAGAATCGACCGGTCTTGCCGCGAGCACATTGCATCGCTTGTTGGAGTTTACGCCGGGTGCCAACCGCTTCGCACGCGATGAAAAGAACCCACTCGAAGGCGACATGCTCGTCATCGATGAAGCGTCGATGCTCGACATACAACTCGCCTATTCATTGCTACGCGCCGTTCCGCCAACAATGGCGTTGGTGTTGGTTGGCGACCAGAACCAGCTACCGTCCGTTGGTCCAGGCAATGTGCTCGCCGACATCCTCGCTAGCGGTCGCGTTGCCGTATCTGCTTTGACGCGCATCTTTCGCCAGCAAAAGGACTCCGACATTGTCCGCGTTGCTCACGGGATGCTGAAAGGAGAGATCCCAACGAACGGCGGCGAAGACGGCGACTTTTTCTTCGTCGAGGCCAACGATTCACGGCAGGCACGCGCACTGCTGCGCGAAATGGTGGGCTCACGCATCCCTCGCAAATTCGGCTTTGACCCGATGCGCGACATCCAAGTGCTCTGCCCAATGTATCGCGGCGAGGTCGGTGCCGACTCATTGAACCGGGACCTACAGGACCTGCTCAATCCCGGTCAGATTGAAGTCGAGCGCAGCGGCAAGCGCTATCGAGTTGGCGACAAGGTCATGCAGATCCGCAATGACTATGACCGTGAAGTGTGGAACGGAGACGTCGGCCAGTTAACGCACATCGACAAACAAGCGGCCAAGGTCTACGTGCGGTTCCCAGAGCGCGAGCACCAGTATGGGTTCGAAGAGCTCGGCGACTTATTGCCGGCCTATGCGATCTCGGTGCACCGTTCGCAGGGCAGTGAATACACCGCTGTCGTTGTGCCGATCACGACGGACCACTTCCTGATGCTGCGCCGCTCGCTTGCCTACACCGCAATCACACGCGGCAAGAAGCTCGTTGTCTTGGTCGGTTCACGCAAGGCACTGGAGATGGCCGTAAAGAACAACGATGACGGCAAACGCTGGTCAGGGTTATGCGAGCGCTTGCGTGACTTGAAGCGCGAGGATGGCGTGCACCCCAGACTGCCAGGCATTGAGCCCTCGGGAGAGACCGGCGAGAACGCCTAGTCAGAGCCGACGACTGCGGCCCCAATCTTGGCACACAGCTTTCGAGCCTAGTTAGACCTGACGGAGTACGCCGGTCTATAGACCCAGTGCCGCGTGCACCGCAAGCGTCGCCGACGAGCGATTGAGCGTATAGAAATGCAAACCGGGCGCACCTTGCGCCAACAGCTCACGGCCTTGGTCGACCGCCCACTGCACACCGGTTGCGACCACTGCGGAAGAATCTTCCTGGACGATGCGAAGGCGTCGATGAAGTTCCTGCGGGATGCGAGCCCCACACATCTTGGTAAAGCGTTCGACCTGGGAGACGTTCGTGACAGGCATCAGACCAGGGACAATGGGAATCGAAATGCCGGCCGAATGCGCACGCCTAGCAAACGCACGGTATTCGTCGTTGTCGAAGAACAACTGCGAGACCAAGAAGTCCGCTCCTGCATCCACCTTCTCGACTAGATGCTGCAAGTCCTCTTCAGCGTCCGGGCACTCAACGTGTCCCTCGGGGTAACAGGCAGCGCCGATACAGAAGCCCAAGTCGAGCTCGCGAATAAACGCCACCAACTCAGTCGCATACTGAAAGCCACCCTTAGTAGCCTGAAACTCAGCCTCACCCTTTGGCGGATCACCCCGCAGGGCCAACACGTTGCGAATGCCAGAGTCGTGCAACCGCTGGAGCGTGTCCTTGATCTCAGCCTTGGTACTGCCCACACAAGTCAGGTGCGCCATGGTCGTGATACCAAGATCCCGCTGTATTCGAGCCACTAGCTCAAGCGTGCGATCGCGGGTGCTGCCACCAGCGCCGTAGGTCACCGATACAAAGGAGGGCCTACACGGCTTGAGTTCCTCAACCGTGCGGTAAAGCGTCTCGACACCTTCCTCAGTCTTAGGTGGGAAGAACTCGAACGAGATAACTGGCGCATCGGCACCGAAGAGGTCAACGATTCTCATGGTCGCTGAGGCAGCCTACTGGCTGAAAGAGAGAGTGCCACCAAGAACGGGGAGGCAAGTGCATGCGGACAGGTTGGCGTCGAGGCCTGGCAGGCGTTCGAGCAGGCAACGTGACAGCAAACAGACGCATCCTCCAGAAATGAAACAACCCCGCCGTCCTGAATGGACGACGGGGTGATTCGTATAATAACCCGGCGCTAACCTACTTTCGCGCATAGCACTATCATCGGC
>Ga0315331_10000334_pt1 | contig 31319 bp, 28 predicted proteins | sample M160m34915metaG_FD_203456 | JGI IMG/M metagenome (GOLD analysis project Ga0315331, IMG submission 203456) | Ammonia-oxidizing marine archaeal communities from Monterey Bay, California, United States - M1 60m 34915 | ecosystem: Environmental > Aquatic > Marine > Intertidal zone | place: USA...
CAGGCAATAAGCATATTCCCATGGCGATAGCTGCCTCAGAAATAATGAACCGCCTTGTTATGATGACTGCAACTACAAAAACCTTTAATATTGCAGGCATGCACACCGGGAACGTTATTATCCCTGATTCAAATCTAAGGGCTGAATTCAGTAAGACGATGATGGCCTATGGAATTACTCCAAATAGCTTTGGCAAACATATGGTAACCGCTGCTTATAGTCAGGAAGGTGCTGACTGGGTAGACTCCTTAATGATATATCTAGCAGAAAATCAACGTATCTTTAACAGGGAAATTACAAAAATTCCTGGTATAAATCCAATGACTTTGGAGGGGACTTATTTAGGCTGGGTTGATTTTACTAATACCGGCATGAGTCCTAAAGAATTTACGGACAGAGTAGAAAAAAGTGCTCAGATAGTTGCAAACCACGGACATACTTTTGGAACTGGCGGTGAATATTTTTTACGATTTAATATAGCGACAAGACGATCCTTAGTTCTGGAAGCACTAGATCGATTAACAAATGCTTTTTCAGACTTACAATAATAATCATTTATAAATTTAACCAACCGATAAATTCCTTATTAATTTGTTAAAAATATTGGAAACTTAAATGTATCCTTATATCAGGCTCACTAAAGAATTAATAAGACAAAAATTCTTAAAAAAAATCTCTTTGTCTGAAGTACATACTTATTATACCATATGTTGGCCTATCGATTTGGATCCTTGGTGGGAGTTAAATAATGGAAGAACATTAACATTATATGATTTAGGCAGGATCTCATTTTTACTTCGGACTGGATTGAAAAACAAAATAATGAAGCAAGGCTGGAGATTCACTGTTGCCGGCTCATCTATACGATATAGAAAAAGAGTTACGATGTTCAGCTTAATGAAAGTCAACACTCGATTCCTAGGCTGGGATGAACGATTCATATATTTTCAACAAACGATGTGGAGGAAAAATCAACCTATTTCTTCTATCTTAATTAGATCTGCTATCACTGATTCAAATGGGATAGTAACCTCGGACCGTTTTGAGAGCCTAATGGGGTTAAACACAAAATTAAAACTACCAAATTGGGCAACTGATTGGTCAAAAGCTGAAGCAAAAAGAACCTGGCCACCGGAAATTTAATTAACTTCTTGCCTTACAATTAAAAAAAATGCCTTAATCGATCTAAATTAATAAGGATCAATTTATGAACACCGTTGACGAAGTAAGAGTTCTTAAACGACGCATCCAAGGCTGGATGATGTTTGATTGGGCCACCCAACCCTTCTTCACTCTTGGATTAACGTTTATTTTTGGCCCTTATTTTGCAGTCGTTGCGACAAATGTCTTTTTAGAAAGCGGCATGGACCCCAAAAGCGCGGATGCGAGTGCACAAACAATTTGGGCTTGGGGTCAAGCGGTGGCAGGAATATTTGTAGCAATAATTGGTATTTTAGCAGGCGCTTATGCTGATAGCACTGGTAGACGTTTGCCCTGGATTTGGGCTGCGTCCATAGTTTTTGTCACTTGTAGCTGGATGCTCTGGTATATGGTGCCTGATGGATCAGCCATGTGGTTTTCTCTTATTGTTTTTTCAATAGCATTTATTGCCGCAGAATTTGCAGCAGTTTTCACAAATGCTATTCTACCTAGCCTTGGCTCGCGAGAGGAAATTGGCAAAATATCTGGAAATGGAATGGCATTTGGCTATGTAGGAGGCATTATTAGTCTGTTTATTATGTTGTTCTTCTTCTTTGATGATGGGGGGAAAACCTTTATTGGTTTAGACCCTGGATTCGGTATTTTTGACTCGAGCCAACGAGAAGGAACTCGCGCAGTTGGTCCACTGATTTCGCTATGGTTTGTTATTTTTATGATACCTTTTTTCATGTGGGTTAAAGAGGGAAGTAAACCCAACATTCAAGGAGGCTTTAAGCAATCGATGCAAGAGTTAAAAGCATCTTTATTGGGAATGTTGAAAAGGCCGAGTTTATTCTCTTTCATGGGAGCTCAGATGTTTTATCGAGATGCTTTAAACGGGTTATATGCTTTTGGTGGAGTTTATGCAGCATTAGTTTTAGACTGGGGCTTAACACAACTTGGTATATTTGGAATCATTGGTGGAATTTCAGCGGCGCTGGTTTCATGGATCTCAGGAAAATTTGATAGAAAATTAGGCCCAAGGCCCGTAATTTACTTTCACATTTGGGTACTTATCATAGTTTCACTTTGTATAATTGGAATGTCTAGAACAAGCTTCTATGGAATTGCATTGCCAGAAGGTTCAAGCTTACCAGATATAATCTTCTATATCTGCGGCGCAGCAATTGGAGGATCAGGAGGTGGTATATATGCTGCTAGTCGTTCTATGATGGTCAGACATACAAACCCAGATCGACCAACAGAAGCCTTTGGTCTTTTTGCTTTAGCTGGCAAAGCAACAGCATTTTTAGCTCCTCTCTTAATAGGTATGTTTACTTACCTACTGAATGATGCACGATTAGGGTTTGCACCAGTGATTGGTCTTTTTATTTTGGGATTGCTTCTGCTTCGATGGGTGAGACCAGAAGGTGATATCGCTGATAACTAAATTCTTATTAAATATTTTTATATTACTAGTTTTTTGTGATTTTTATATTGAAGCTGCAAAAGCAGAAAGATTCAAAAATGTAAAAGCATACGAATTATTTAAAAAAGAAAAACTTCCAAGCAATCAAAAACTGAATTCAATTGGAAGTTACTCGAATGGCTGTTTGGCGGGCGGAATCGAACTTCCAGAATCGGGAAAAACATGGCAGGCGATGCGATTGTCTCGAAATAGAAACTGGGGACACAAAAATACTTTAAATTTTGTAAGAGAATTAAGCCTATTTGCAAGTTCATTGGATGGTTGGAAAGGTTTATATATTGGCGACATTTCTCAAGCTCGGGGGGGTCCATTTGAAACAGGGCATGTATCACATCAAATTGGATTGGATGTTGACATTTGGATGCTACCAGCAAAAACTTTGGATTTGAGCAAAAATTCGCGTGAAAATTTATCATCGGTATCAATCAAATCCCATGATAGTAAAAACGTAAATAAGAACTGGAGTATTCAACACGCTAAAATACTAAAAAAAGCGGCAAAAAATTCTCTAGTAGATAGGATTTTTGTTACGGCTGTAGCTAAAATAAGCATGTGTGAAAATGAAAAAAGGGATAAGAGTTGGTTAAAAAAAATTCGCCCTTGGTATGGTCATGATACTCACTTTCATGTCAGGCTTAAGTGCCCAGAAAATTCTATAGATTGTATAAAACAAGTACCAACTGTTAATGAGTTAAGCGATGATCGTTATGGTTGCGACGAAACATTAAACTGGTGGGTCACTGAATTTCTTGAACCAAAGAAGCCACTTACTAAAAAAGAGAAAGAAGCTTTAAAATCAAAACGAACACCAAAAGATTATACGATGGCTGATCTACCGTTGAAGTGTGGCGCTGTAATCAACTCACCGTAAATAATTAAAATTAGGTTTCTCCAGCTATTCTTACACTCTACTCCATTGTATGAGCGACAAGGTTTAGATATATGCTAATCTATGATATTAAATTCAATTGGAGAAAATAAAATGCTCAACTCAAAACTGGAATCAGCAATTGAAAAAGCTTGGAATGATAGAGAGACTATCTCTCCTGAAACTAAAGGTGAAACACGTTTGGCTATTGAACAAACCTTGGAAGCACTGGATTCTGGAACTCTACGAGTAGCAGAGCCATCAAAAACTGGTGAATGGCATGTGAACCAATGGGCTAAAAAAGCCGTCTTACTAGGCTTCCGTTTACAAGATATGGCGGAACAAAGCGGTGGGCCACAAGGGAGTAACTGGTGGGATAAAGTTGATAGTAAATTCAAAGAATGGGGAGAAGCCCAATGGAAAGCTGCCAACTTTCGTGCAGTACCTAACTGTATAGTTCGTAAGTCAGCCTATATTGCAGGCGGTGTTGTTTTAATGCCATCTTTCGTTAACTTAGGAGCCTATATTGATACAGGCACTATGGTTGACACGTGGGCCACGGTAGGTTCCTGTGCCCAAATTGGTAAAAACGTACATCTTTCAGGAGGTGTAGGAATTGGCGGGGTTCTAGAGCCCATGCAAGCGGGGCCAACAATTATAGAAGACAATTGCTTTATTGGGGCTAGATCAGAAGTCGTTGAAGGGTGTATAATACGTGAAGGCTCTGTGTTGGGAATGGGTGTCTTTATTGGGCAATCAACAAAAATATTTGACAGAGAAACTGGTAATATAACTTATGGTGAGGTGCCATCTGGTTCAGTTGTTGTATCGGGATCACTGCCCTCTAAAAATGGGGTTAATCTTTATTGTGCAGTTATTGTGAAAAAAGTTGATGCACAGACCAGATCTAAAACGTCAATAAATGAATTGTTAAGAGACTAATCAAAATAGTGCTTAAGCTTTGACCCGCTCAGATAAAAAAGAACAGCAAATTTTCACTCTAATAGCCGAAGTTGGAAGGAGTAATAATGATGGTCTGCCTAAAAATTGTTCTGGAGCAGCATTAATTTGCTATAGTAGTGGCATAGATGAAGCAGAAGCAGTCAGAGAAACAATTAACATTTTAAAGGTAAGTAAAATGTCTCCTTTGAGTGTTACAGGATATGGAACTGTTGAAGAAAGGGTTGATGAAGGTCATGAAATATCAGAAAACGAATATGAACTTATGAAAAAAGCGAAAAATGAGAACTCAGTAGTAATAGCAGAGATTACTCCATTGTTCGAACACTAATATGGGAACAAATGTTTTCCTAGATTTAGACGGCACATTAACCGATCCAAAAATTGGAATAACGAAATCTATCCGTTATTCTATGGCTAAAATAGGCTCGCCTCTACCAAAAGGATATGACTTGGATTGGACAATTGGTCCATCACTTTGGTATAGCTTCAAAGAACTGGGTTTAGAAGCTAATGATACGGACAAAGCAATAAATTACTATCGGGAAAGATACACTGACATAGGCCTTTTTGAAAATTATGTATACGAAGGAATTTCTGAAGCTCTGCAAATGCTAAAGGAAAACAATATAATCATGCATCTTATGACCTCCAAACCACATATTTATGCAAGAAAAATTACGGCTCATTTTAACTTATCAAAGTTTTTAACACACGAATTTGGGTCAGAATTAGATGGCAAAAATACAAATAAGGCTGATCTGATAAGAGAGGCTCTACATTACTTAAAACTACCACCTCATGAAGCAATAATGGTGGGGGATAGAAAATTCGATATAATTGGCGCAAAAGAAAACTCAATTAGAACTATTGCAGTTCTTTGGGGATATGGATCTGAATACGAATTAAAAGCTGAACTGCCTAACGTTTTGATAGAAACTCCAAAAAATTTGGCGAAAACAATATTGAAAATGGATAATTCAATGAAATCCCATCCATCATAAGAGCCCTAAACTCAATCCGTTTAACTGAGAGTAAAATATGTTTACAAAAATAGACCCTATAAATTTGACTGCTGAATTAATTAGATGCCAATCAGTGACCCCTACGGATGGCGGAGCGCTTAAACTATTATCCTCTATTTTAGAAAAAGAGGGTTTTGATTGTCATTATATTAATAGGGGGGGCGTTCTGAACTTATTTGCGATTTGGGGTAGAAATAATAACGGAAAAACTTTTGGCTTTAATGGCCATACAGATGTAGTGCCCGTAGGTGATAAATCTCTTTGGACCAAAGATCCCTTTGGTGGAGAAATAAAAAATAAAAAAATATGGGGACGTGGCGCCTGCGATATGAAGTCTGCCGTAGCTTCTTTTGTAGCAGCTGCAGTTGATTATATTCAGAAAACGCCACCCAATGGATCAATTGTTATAGCAATAACTGGGGATGAAGAAGGTGATGCAATAGATGGAACAAGGGCTATTCTTGATTGGATGGAAGTTAATAATATCAAAGTGGATTCATTTTTGGTAGGAGAACCCACCAGCGTCAATAAAACCGGCGATACCATGAAAATTGGTCGTCGAGGTTCTATGACTGTGCATCTCTCAGTAAAAGGTAAACAGGGGCATTCTGCATACCCCCACCTTGCAAATAACCCAATTCCCGGTCTTGCAAAATTAGTTAATAAAATTAGCTCACATGAGTTAGATCAGGGAAACGAGTATTTTGATCCATCCAATTTATCGGTAACGACGATCGATACTGGAAATAATGCGAGTAACGTTATCCCAGCTGAGACGACAGCTACAATTAATATACGCTTTAACGATTTGCACTCATCTGGAACATTAAAAAACTGGTTATTAAGTGAAATAAATATTATTGAAAATGAATTTAATATTAAATTCTCCTCAATTTTTAAAGTATCAGGAGAAAGTTTCTTGACCTTGCCAAACGATTTTTCAGCAATAGTCGAAAAAGCAATAAAATCAAAAACTGGTATAACTCCTGAACTCTCCACGTCCGGCGGAACATCCGATGCCAGGTTCATAAAAAATCATGCACCTGTCGTTGAAGTGGGTTTAGTCGGAAAAACAATGCATCAAACAGATGAGCACGTTGATTTATCAGATATTGAAAAATTAAAATCAATTTATTCATCCATTTTAGAAAACTATTTTGCGTGAATAGCATTCAAAATAAAGACAAATCATCATCTTATAATAGTGCTGTAAATCAACGGACTATTTGCCGGGCAGAAATAATAGATTTTACAGAAGATAAAGATTTAATATTAAAAATAGAAAAAGGTACAACAGACAATAATTTAGATCCTATATATGTTTTAGGAAAGAATGACCCTTCCTTTAATATTGGTGAAAAATTATTAGTAGAAATTTTATTCTCGTCTGATCATAATACATTAACGAAAATCAATTTTATTAATAAAATTAATGAAAGTACCACAAGTCATATCGGGATATTTAAAAAGTCTCGCAGTGGTGGAATTGTTTATTCTATTCAAAAAGGTTCCAGAAAAAAATGGAGTATTAATCCAAAATTCGAGAATAGTGCCGTGGATGATGATATTGTAGAGATCGAAGACCGACCCCAAGGGTCATTTAAAGGAAAAAATTATCATAAAATAAGAAATATTATAGGCAATTTAAATGAAAATAAGTCGTTAAGCCTATTAGCAATAAAAGAGCACAATATTCCTTATCAATTTCCAAATGAAGTCATAAATGAAGCATCCAAGATTAAAGACTTCAAAAAAAATCAACAAAATCTGAAAAATTTATTCTTCGTCACAATCGATCCTACTGATGCGCGAGATCATGATGACGCCGTTTATGCTATGAAAGATACTCATAAAGATAATCCTAATGGTTATATAATATGGGTAGCGATTGCCGACGTAGCACAATATGTTGAGATAGGAAGTTCAATAGATATTGAGGCTAGGCTGCGAGGCAACTCTACTTATTTTGTCGATCGAGTTATACCTATGTTACCTGAAAATTTATCAAATAATTTATGTTCTTTAAAAGAAAATATGGAGCGCCCATGCATTGCTGTGAAAATAAGGATCAATTCAAACGGTGAAAAACTGGAACATAATTTTTTCCGTGGAACAATGATTTCAAAAGCCTCACTTGGTTACGAAGAAGTTCAAGACGCTTACGAAGGAAAAACAAATTCCAAAACAGAACCACTATATAAACCTGTCTTAGAAATACTATTTTTAGCCTTTGAAGCTTTATTAAAATCAAAAAGTAAACGACAACCATTAGCATTAAACTTACCAGAGCGCGAAATACAATTGTCAAAAAAAGGTGAAGTGCAATCCATAAACTTCAAAAAGCAGCTGTCGGCAAATAAATTAATAGAAGAATTCATGGTGTTGGCAAATATATGTGCAGCTGAGACATTAAGTAACAAAAAAGTCCCAGCAATTTACCGCATACATGAAGAACCTAGTTTAGAAAAAATTAATGCTCTCAACGAAACTATCCGATCAATCGATCTAAAACTTAAAAAATTAAATTCTTTAAAAACGGCTGATCTCAATCGAATTCTTAAATTAGCTTCAACAACTGATCACTCAAGCTTGATCAACCTATCCATACTGCGGACTATGACACAAGCATATTATTCAAACAAATTATCCTCTCATTTTGGGTTAAATTTACAGAAATATGCTCATTTCACGAGTCCAATTAGAAGATATGCAGATCTAATAGTTCATAGGGCTTTAATAGCCACTCACGATTGGGATACCACTTTAGTATCCAATGAACAAACACCTGATTTAAAAACTCTTTCCCAGCATATTAGCTTGACAGAACGTCGCTCAATGAACGCAGAAAGAGATACAACTGATCGATATTTAGCTCGATTTCTTAAAGATAAGATTGGTGGAGAGTTCTATAGCTTAATTTCTGGAATCACTCGTTTTGGAATCTTTATACAGTTAGAGGAAATAGGGGCAGACGGCCTAATACCGCTATCAAATTTAGGTAGTGAATATTTTAAATATGATGACAATGAAAACAGCTTAACTGGTAAGACTTCCAAAACCAAAATAAAGGTTGGAATGAGTGCTCGAGTTTCACTTTTAGAAGCGGACGAAACATCTGGCGGTTTAAGATTTAAGCTTTTAGAATTAAATGGACAATTGTTTGATAAGTTGGTTTCACATAAAAAAACGAAAAAGAAGAAATATAAACTGAGGCGAAAAAAGAGAAGAAGTTAAAGTCATTTTTATTTATATTATTAGCTTGCCGCTCTAGCCTGCCTTTTCCTCTCATGTGGATTAAGAAATTTCTTTCTAAGCCTAATATTATTTGGTGTTACCTCTACTAATTCATCATTATCTATATATGCTATGGCCTCTTCAAGAGAATGAATTACCGGAGTAGTCAGTCTCACTGCCTCATCTGTTCCGCTTGCTCGTACATTCGTTAATTTTTTTCCTTTCAACGGATTAACCTCCAGATCATTTTCTCGACTATGTTCTCCGATGATCATCCCTTCATAAACATCTTCTTGCGCACCGATAAACATTTTTCCTCGCTCTTCCAAATTGAAAAGTGCGTAAGCTACCGATACTCCATTCTCCATCGAAATTAAAACGCCTGAACGTCTGCCAGGAATATTACCTTTATACGGCGACCATTCATAAAACACTCTATTTAATACACCCGTTCCCCTGGTATCAGTTAAAAATTCCCCTTGATAACCTATTAACCCTCTTGAAGGAACTTTGGCAATAATTCTAGTCTTCCCTGCTCCCGCAGGTTTCATTTCTGCAAGGTCACCTTTTCTTGGGCCAGTAATTTTTTCAATCACCACGCCTGTATATTCATCATCTACATCTATTGTAACTTCTTCTATAGGTTCATGTTGCTGTCCATCAATATTTTTAAACAATACTTGTGGACGTGATATGGAGAGTTCAAAACCCTCTCTTCGCATGTTCTCTATCAAAACTCCCATTTGCAATTCACCACGGCCAGCAACCTCAAACGCATCACCACTTGGAGTATCTGTCACTTTAATTGCTACGTTAGTTTCCGCTTCCCTAAATAATCGATCTCTTATAATTCGTGATTGGACTTTTTTTCCATCTCTTCCCGCCATTGGACTATCATTAATTCCAAATGTAACCGAAATAGTTGGTGGGTCGATAGGTTGTGCAGGTATTGCATTTGTAATCTCGGCATCACACAAAGTATCAGAAACAGTCGCTTTAGACATTCCGGCAATTGTGACAATATCACCAGCTTCAGCTGAAACAATTGCTTGCTGTGCTAGTCCTCTGAATGCTAAAATTTTTGAAACTCTAAAATTTTCTACTCTTTCACCATCTCGAGCAATTGCTTTTATCATTTCACCCGATTTTATGGTACCAGATTCAACTCTGCCAGTTAAAATACGCCCTATAAACTGATCAGATCCAAGAGTTACTGCCAACATTGAAAATGGTTTATTACGTGCTTCAATTTGCTTGGGAGGTGGTACGTGTGAAATAATAAGCTCAAATAGATCTGATAAATCCTTTCTTGGACCTTCTAATTTCTTATCTGCCCAACCGGATCTCCCTGAGGCATACATGAAGGGGAAATCTAATTGTTTGTCACTTGCATCCAAATTTGCAAATAGATCAAAGCAATCATTTAATGCGCGGTCAGGCTCAGCATCAGACTTATCTACTTTGTTCACAACTACTATAGGACAAAGCCCCATCCCTAAAGCTTTTGAGGTTACAAATTTTGTTTGAGGCATTGGACCTTCGGCAGCATCAACTAACAAAACCACACCATCCACCATAGATAATATACGCTCTACTTCTCCACCAAAATCGGCATGCCCCGGAGTATCTACAATATTCAGTCTCACCCCTTGCCATTCAACGCTGGTTGCTTTGGCAAGAATAGTTATTCCCCGCTCTCGTTCCAAATCATTGGAATCCATTGCTCTCTCAATTACAGATTGGTTTTCTCTAAATGCTCCTGACTGTTTCAAGAGTTCATCGACTAGTGTTGTTTTCCCATGATCAACATGAGCAATGATTGCTATATTACGTAGCTCCATTTTCATCTGCCTTTTTAAGAGAGTTTGGGGGGCAGTATAACAAGCTGAAACAAAAGACCAGAAGTAATTTTAGATGTGATCTTATTTTTCCAAAAATTCAACTGCTTGCTTGATTGCTCTATCTTTATATATTTGAATTTTTGGATCATTCTTAGAAACTCTTGGTACAATCCAAGCGGAAGTTGCCAAGACCCTTAATATTGCAAAAATTGGAAATAAATCTGTATCAATTTTTTTTAACGGACGCACCTTATCGTATCCTTGTAAGATTAGATTACATCTTCTTTGATAGTTGATATCGTCCAAGCTTTGTATAGTTGCGGTAGCTAAATCATAAATAGGAAAACCATAACCGCAATCATCGAAATCAATTAAAGATATTCCACTATCATTTTGAAATACATTTTCTCCTATAACATCTGCATGAATAAGTAAGGTCTTTGCTCCTTCTTTTTCATACTGTTTTAATAGGGAATAAGCTCGATCCCTTGCAATAGTAAATATTTCTTTTTCCTGGGATCTGAGATGATCACCCTCCCAAAATTTACCCCAATTTGGATATTCACCTAATAGTCCCTCGATACCCCAACTGGGACGAGAAAACCAATCAGGAAAGGATAAGTTCTCTGTGATATTATGAAGATTCCCAATAACTTTACCTAATTCGAAGTCAATTTTTTTGCTTATCTTAAATTGAGTAGCGTCTGCAGTTCCAATCGGTTTTCCATTTACCCACTTAATAACAGTCGCTATAAATTCAGGAGAAATTTTTGACAAGTAATTTCCATCAACATTTTGAACGGGAACCGGGACTGGAAATCCTTGTTCAGCTAAAGCATTTGTCCACCACAATTCAGATTCTATTTCTTTTTGTTTTTTGTATCCAGGTCTGTGTAGTCTAAGGGCTACTCTAACATTTCCTCTTAGTATAACATCAAAAACAGCATTTTCGCGATGTTTAATTAATTTGGGTGGCTCAATATAACCACCCCAAAATATACAAGCTTTTTCAGCATATCCTTGTAGACTATAGTCCACACTCAGCTTCTTTCATCGTATCTCTTAAATGTTCTAAGAGGTGGTCCGCATTATTTTTAGAAAAAACCATTGGCGGTCTTATCTTAAGTGTATTTCGATTTTTTCCCAAAACACCTAACAATATCCTTTTATCTCTCATCTTTTCAGCTATTTGCGAAGCATATTGCGTTAAAGGCTCATTATTTTCTCCACGCATTTCTGCACCAAAGAACAGCCCAGAACCTCGAACTTGCTTGATTTGAGGAAATTCCTTTTTTAATTCTTCCAAACCCTTTAAAGCGTATTGCCCAACTGCAAGAGCATTCTTAATTAGTTTTTCATTTTCTACTACTTCTAAAGTTGCTGAGGCAGCCGCACATGAAACGGGATTTCCTCCAAATGTATTGAAATAACCATAATTATTTCTGAATGACCCCATTATTTCAGTCGATGTTGCCACACAAGCCACAGGATGCCCATTTGCCATAGGTTTACCCATAGTTACTATTTCTGGTTCAATACCGATTTTTTGATACCCCCACCAATTTGTTCCAATTCTTCCAAACCCTGGCTGTACCTCATCTGCTATGACAATAGCGCCCTCATTTCTAATACTTGATATTGTCTCATCAAGAAAGCCGCACTCTAAATTTGGAAAACCTTCATTTGCAAAAAACGGGCAAATTAATAGTGCCGATACTCCGTGACCTGCTTCCTTTAATGAACTAATTGCCTCAACAACATTTTGTTTAAAAAATTCAGCCTCACTAATACCCATTGTTTCATTGTCTCTAAAGTTGTCAGGTGCTTTTATATAACGAATATGGTCACCGACTGGCCCCGTATTACGACCATAGCCCAACTGGCTTACTGCACTCGTATTTCCATGATAAGTGGAGTCTGTTACGATTACACCTCTATGACCTGTCTTTGCCTCAGCCATTCTTAAGGCAATATCGTTAGCTTCACTCCCAGAACACACCATAATAGCGGTCTCAATCGTCTTATGATGTTTTGACAGCAGTCTATCCAAATAATCCAGGATACCTTCATGAAGGTATCTGGTATGCGTATTAAGAATTTTTGCCTGCTCAGCAATGGCACTAACAACTTCTGGATGACAATGTCCAACGTGAGGAACATTATTGTAACAATCTAAGTACTTTTTACCGCTGGCATCCCATAACCAAACCCCTTTACCACGAACAATATGTACTGGATTCTTATAAAATGTCGAAAAATTTGGGCCTAATAACCTTCTTCGCCTTTCAATTAATTCTTCATTCATAAAAACTCCTAGACTAACTTTGTATTAATAAACTATATAAATTTACGTTGAAAATATGTTTACTAGATTTCATGAATCTTCAACCTTATTTTTTCTTAACGTCTTAAGTTTACCACGCTTTGTTTTACTATCTAACCGTTTCTTATTAACCGACTTTGACGGCTTAGTTTTGACTCGGGGTTTAGGTATTATTAGTGCACTCTTAATTAGAGATGTTAACATAGAGCGAGCCACCTCACGATTTCTAATTTGGCTTCTGTATTTATCTACATTAATTACAATTTGACCCTTTTTATTGTATTTTTGTCCAGCTATAGATTCCAATCTTTTTTTTACACTTTCAACTAAGCTTGGCGAATTAATAACACTAAATTTTAGAGTTACAGAAGTTTCAACCTTATTAACATGTTGTCCACCTGGACCAGATGAACGTGAAAATGTTTCAAGAATCTCCTTGTCATCAATAATAATCTTGTCTGTTATTCTAAGCATAAACACAGTCTTGCATAAAAAAGGGGCCAAACAAAGTGGCCCCTTTTAATTTTTTAAGAGTTGGGATGCGGGTCAAAACAGACCTTGCCCTGTAATATCTAGATAGCAATCTCCATTATACTTATCACCCTATTCTCCAATACCTCTTTAGACACTGGACCACCTCCTTTCGTTTGTTTCATTTAAACTTAAAATGACACATTATAGTAATTTGTCAAAACTTTTCTATTTATTACCTAATCTTGTTATAAGAACTCTGAATGGAATTAAAAAAACTAATGCTAACACCAGCTTAACAAAATAGTCCGCAATAGCGAGAGACACCCACAAGGATGACATGTTTCCAAAGCCAAGAATTGGAACCCCTTGATTCATAAATTCAGTATTATGATCAGAACCAAGAAAAATTGTTAATGATAAGGAAAATGAAAATGAGAAGAATATTATTGTATCTAAAGCACCGCCAACGATCGAAGAAAAGAAAGGTGCGTGCCACCAAGAGAAATCCTTAAGTTTTGTGAATATAAAAATATCTAAAAACTGGGCTAACAAAAATGCCGATCCGGATGCCAATGCTATTCTTGTTGTCACTGCTGGCACATAAAAGTCCTTGTCTATTTCTATAATTACTTGGGTTCCAATTAAAGAACAAATGACACCTGTTACAAAACCAACAAAAACAATTCGTCGCGCGATTTGAGGTCCATAAAGCCTATTCATTAAATCCGTTATTAAAAACGCAATAGGGTAAGTAAAGGCACCATACGTAAGCCACTCCCCATACAAGAATTGCACTAAAACATTGGATGCTACAACTACGGCTGCCATAGCGACTATACCAAACAAATATGTTTTAGACATTAACTCTCCGTTTTGAAAAGGTTTCGGACACTTTGTACGTAATTTAAGCTCCAAACCGTTATAAGAAATATCAAATTGTTACAACATGTTTTACTAAAAAATGCGTAATAATAGTATTAAAAAAGTTACGAAACTAACCTTAAATTTTAAACTAATATAAAATATTGATCTAACTTGCCGATAATCTTAAGACAGTTTATTCCGTAATTATGGACAATATAAAAGTTTCTACATTCTACCACTTTACTGCTTTTAGTGATTTAAGCAAAATCAAAGGTCCATTAGAAATCTTTTGTAAGAAAAATAGAATAAAAGGCTCCATTATCCTCGCATTTGAAGGAATTAATGGTACAATTGCTGGAAAACCAGCAGATGTAACAATTACCCTCAAGTATATTCGATCTTTACCTGGGTGTAACTCAATCAAGAGTAAAGACAGCTATACATCTTCAATGCCCTTCAATAGAATGAAGGTTCGTCTAAAGAAAGAAATCGTTACAATGGGTCAGCCAAATATTGACCCAACAAAAGTTGTTGGCAAGTATATAGCAGCTAACGATTGGAACACTTTTATTGAAAAAAACGATGTCGTAGTGATTGATACAAGAAATAATTACGAGGTAGATATAGGAACATTTGAAGGCGCTATAAACCCAAACACTGAAAGCTTTAAACAATTTCCTGAATGGTGGGAGAAAAATAAAAATAAATATCAAAATAAAAAGATCGCTATGTTTTGTACCGGAGGAATTCGGTGCGAGAAATCTTCTAATTATCTCCTTAATAATGGAATTAAAGATGTATATCATCTAGAAGGTGGCATTTTAAAATACTTAGAAAATGTTGAAGAAAAAAATAGTAAGTGGCAGGGAGAGTGTTATGTATTTGATCACCGCGTATCAGTTGTTCATGGATTAAATGAAGGTTCTTATGATTGCTGTTTTGCGTGTGGTCGCCCAATAACAGAAAATGACAAAAAACACCCAAGTTACGAATACGGTGTGAGCTGCGACAAATGCATAAATGAGTTTTCAGAAAACAGAAAAAATCGTTTCAGAGAGCGTCAAAAACAAATACATCTTTCTGCAAAAAAGGGAGAAAGACATTTAGGATAACTTCTAAATCACCAGATCTGATCGAATTTTCTTGGCTCGCTAGCTTTAGGTTTCCCTAAGAATCGTAATCTCTTTTCAATGCTGTCTGATAACGACATGATTAAATTCAAGCCAATTCTTAATTCATTATTACTAAAATATGTCATGGCTTTTTCCGCTAAATCAAGCTGATCTTGAGTCAGTAAAATATCAACAAGTTTTAGCAACTCCCGAGTGGAACCAAATAGCTCAATCTCTCGTTTTTCAAAGACCTCAGAGACTTCAGATTTATAACGCTCCGGATCTTGAAGAATTAAATATAAGAGCCTTTTACATTCCATAACGGCTGATCTACTACTCTCTATCTCCTGTGACACAAGGGAAACTGAGTCTATTTCACCATTTTCAATTTTTCTATTATCCATAAATCTATGAGCTTCGCCAGCAGTTAAATATCTATGCCTTGCAAATTCCGAAGGCACGTGATCCTGTCCAATAAAAACTGGTGAAAATGTCGATGCTATGGCCCCTATTGGCGCATGCCATAAAAACCTCGAAGTGCTATAACTTTTTTTCAACAATGGGACAATCTGCCCATAACCTGCCGTATCACCTGTCAACTTTGATGTTCGAAGAGCCCATACAATTTCTTTAAATGATATTTTCTTACCCTCTACAATCATCGATTGAAATGAGTTTTCCATCCATTTTACGCCCTCCCAGCGACCTTTCCCATCCCCTAAAATTTTGTTTACATTGAAGGTTCCTGTTGAGTACCAACCTTTTTCTTTGCAAAAAGAAACAAGATTAGGAGAATAAAGGAAATTCTTATTGCCTGGATCATCAACGGGTATGTTTTCAATATAACCAGGCCTGGAAACCCTTATACTTTTTGAACCCAATCTTTCGGCAGCCCAAAGACCTTGACCTCCAGAAAACTGAATAACTACCCAAGCTTCATTTGCATCAGCAATTAAATGAGAATTTCCACCATATGAACTTTCACCATATTCTGCTATCAACGATCCAATAAGCACAACGCCTTCTTTTGCAGTTTTTGCCCTTTCTAATACCAACCTCGCTAAATCACTATAATTTAGACCCGTTTGGGTCTTTGGTGTCATTTCAATTAATTCAGGTCTTGAAGTCGACCAAATATCCCTGACAGCAACACCATGCTCATTAAGCCCACCATTGGTTATTGGAGCAGGGACCCCTTTATAATATGAATAATTTACTGAAATAAATCTATAAGTGTAGGGGGCCTGAGGAATCTTTATTCGCTTACCTGGCATATCCGCAGATTCCGACACACCGACTGTAATTGATTTGCCCAATTTATTTTTAGTGCTTGGTGTTATTTCCAACCAATGGCTCGAGGGCTCGTCACCATATCCAGCTAACCAAGCATTACCATCTAATGTAAGATCTCGGCCAACGTATATGCCATAACTCATTTTTTATAACCACAATATTTTTAAAATTTATATCAAAAATCTAAATTTTCTACACTTAATGCATTCGATTGAATAAATTCTCGACGTGGCTCTACAATATCACCCATCAATTTAGTAAACAAATCATCAGCATCAATTAAATCCTCTACTTTAACCTGTAACAATGTACGGGCTTCTGGATCTAGGGTGGTTTCCCAAAGTTGATCAGGGTTCATTTCCCCCAAGCCTTTATACCTTTGCAGCGATAAACCCTTTTCACCTTCACCAAGAACATAATTCAATAGATCAAGAGGCCCATTAATTATACTTTGTTTTTCTTTTCTAATTAAATTGACCAAACTAGAGTAAGTGCTAGAAAGAGTTTCTGTAAAAGATCCCAATTTTCTTGCCTCACCAGATCTTAGGCAATTTCCATCTAATTGTCGAACTTCTTCAACCCCTCGGACGTTACGCCAAAACCGCAATCCTTGATCTTGGGTAGGGCGACCTTTCCAACCGCGCTCATATTCCAAGCTTACCATATCTAATCTCTTAGCGACTGCGTCAGCCGCACCTTGAATATTATCATCAATTATTCCAGGGGCCATAACTCCTGCAATCGCTGCCTGCTCTAAAATATTTTGGGGGTAATGTGTTGGGAAAGCATTCAATATTTTACGAACATTTCTTGCCTCTTCCACCACTCTAGAAAGATCAGCCCCTGTAATTTCCTCACCTGTTCCCAAACGTAATAACGCTCCTTCTAATCCTTGCTCAACTAAGTAATCATCTAAAGCCGCTTGATCTTTCAAATAAACTTCTGACTTCCCTCGGGCAACCTTAAACAATGGCGGTTGTGCTATAAACAAATGTCCCCGTTCAATTAATGCAGGCATTTGTCTGAAGAAAAAAGTTAGTAAAAGAGTTCTAATATGAGCTCCATCAACATCTGCATCTGTCATTATAACAATCTTATGATAGCGCAACTTACTAGCATCAAACTCATCTCTTCCAATGCCTGTACCCAATGCCGTGATCAAAGTTCCAATTTCCTGAGATGACAACATTCGATCGAATCTCGCTCGCTCCACATTTAGAATTTTTCCACGTAGAGGAAGAACAGCTTGATTGCGCCTTGACCTTCCTTGTTTTGCCGACCCACCAGCACTATCACCCTCAACAAGAAAGACCTCAGATAGGGCTGGATCTTTTTCCTGACAGTCAGCTAATTTTCCAGGAAGTGAAGCAATATCCATTGCCGACTTTCTTCGTGTTAAGTCTCTAGCCTTTCGAGCCGCTTCTCTAGCTATTGCTGCCTCAATAATTTTTCCAACAATTTCTTTTGCTAGGGCAGGATTTTCTTCAAACCATTCACTTAATTTCTCATTCATTAAGCTTTCCACAACTGGTCTTACCTCTGATGACACCAATTTGTCCTTAGTTTGACTACTAAATTTCGGATCAGGAACTTTAATGGACAATACACAAGTTAAACCCTCTCTTGCATCATCCCCAGTAAAGTTAATCTTCTCCTTTTTTGCAATTCCCGAAGATTGAGCATAAGTATTTATTGTTCTGGTTAATGCTCCCCTAAATCCTGCCATGTGTGTACCACCATCGCGTTGTGGTATATTATTCGTAAATGGCAAGACAGATTCGTGATAGCTATCGTTCCACCACATAGCAACCTCAACACCTATATCATCCCTATCACCTATAATATATATTGGGTCAGGAATTAATGGAGTTTTGGATCTATCCAAGAATCTAACAAATTCTTTTACTCCACCTTCGTAAATCATAATTGATTCAAGATGCTCAACTGGTCTCTCATCTTTTAATATTATCTTCACCCCAGAATTTAAGAAGGCTAGTTCTCGCAATCGATTTTCAAGAGTTTTAAAAACATAGTTTCGATTAGAAAAAGTATTCTTAGACGCCATAAATCTCACTTCAGTTCCTGTTTCTCCACTTGCGTCTCCAGTAATTTTTAAATGGTTTACGGTTTCACCGTTTTCAAAACGAGCCAGATGTACTTTATCATCTCTCCATATCTTTAGCTCTAGCCAATCAGATAAAGCATTCACAACCGAAACACCTACACCATGCAATCCACCTGATACTTTATAAGAATTACTATCAAATTTTCCCCCGGCATGTAATTGTGTCATTATTACTTCAGCAGCTGATACTCCTTCTTCCTCATGAATGCCAACTGGGATCCCTCGACCGTTATCACGAACAGAAATACTTTCATCACTATGTATTGTAACCGATACAAAATCGGCATGCTTTGCTAACGCCTCATCAATGCCATTGTCTACCACTTCATAAACCATGTGGTGTAACCCTGAACCATCGTCCGTATCACCAATATACATTCCAGGTCTTTTTCGAACTGCCTCAAGCCCTTTTAAGACCTTAATTGCTTCAGCTCCATATTCTTCGTTTTGAGCTTCTTGATCAGACATATTGTTATTCCTTTATTCGGTAACTACAATATATGCTATTCGAAAGGAGATGTCACGCCTTTACAATCTCAAAATGCCTATAATTTCTTAGCTAATTTTTAAAAAAACTGGTACAAATAAATACTTCTTATGCCGAAATTATTTGTGATACACCATCATTATCACTCACCTCGAATTGATCTAATGAATCACTCATTGAATCAAATAATTTCTTATCAGTTCCAGTCATAAAAACCTGAGCCTTAAGATTAAGTATCTCATTATAAAGCTCTGCCCTTCGATTGCTATCCAAATGTGCTGTTACTTCGTCAAGTAATAAAATTGGAGGGTCTCCAATTAATTCTGATAATGACCAAGCATTAGCCAGAATGATGCTTATTAATATCGCTTTCTGCTCACCAGTCGAGCAATCTGTTACGGAATTATTTTTTTCTATATATAATGCTGACATATCCACACGATGTGGTCCAACCAATGTCCTTCCAGCACTTAGGTCTTTTGAGCGGTTATCTTTAAAAGCTTGTCTAAGCTCTTCAATACTAGTAGATGAGTCCAAATATTGTGTATCTATTAAGGATAACTTAGCCTTAGGAAAAGCAGGGTTTAAGTTTTCCAATGCTTTATCAATTTTCTTGACCGCAATTGCTCTGTTTTTATTTAAATTTGCCCCATCGATAGATAGCTTTTCTTCCAAAACATCGTACCATTTTTCATCATTTATATTATCTTTTAAGAGACGGTTTCTTTGCCTTAAGCATTTTTGGAACCTAATAAATATAGACCCATGATCTGGTATGAAATTTAAAGTCATTCGATCAAGAAATTTCCTCCGCCCTTCTGCACCTTCTATCCAAAGTCTATCCATTAGAGGAGAAAGCCATAAGATTTTATAATTCTTACTTAAAGATATTTGAGTTTGGATTTTTTCGTCAATCTTAACTACTCGTGAAGTACCAGAGTCTAAAAAGGTTTCAACTTCTAAAATCTGGTTATTATTTTGTAATTTAGCTTTTATTTTCCAACCCAAACCTTCTGGCTTTCTTGAAATATCATAGGATTTTGCATTTCGGATCCCGCGTCCAGGAGAAAGAAGAGAAATAGCTTCTAAAATATTTGTTTTTCCCACACCGTTTTTCCCAAAAATGGCCACTGGACGTCCAGTCATAGCCATTTTTGACATAAGATGACTCCGGAAGTGCGAAAAGCTTAATTCTGAAATGAAGAGCTTAGACACGCATTGGCATCACAACATAAATCGCCGAAGAGTCTTCACCTTCAGTTATCAATGCAGGATCCCCTGACGAATTGAACATAAATATAGCATTTTCACGATCAACCTGTCCTGCTATTTCCAGTAAATACTTAGCATTAAACCCAATCTCTAACTGTTCATCACCGTATGATACTGCTACTTCCTCCTCTGCAGCACCATTATCCGGAGCATTTACAGATAATATCAATCTATCTTCGTCGAGGTTCAGTTTTACTGCTCGCGACCTCTCAGATGATACTGTGCTAACACGATCAACCGCTCTTGCGAATTCCGCAGCATCAACTTCTAACCTTTTTGCATTTCCAGAAGGAATCACCCTTGAATAATCAGGAAAAGTTCCATCGATAACTTTTGAGGTTAACTGAATATCAGACGTAGCAAACCTCACTTTTGTATCAGAAACTGAAACCGCAATATCCACATCATCATCATTTAACAACTTACCTAGTTCACCAACAGTTTTGCGAGGAATAATTACACCTGGCATCGAAGACGCATTAGCAGGTAAATCAGCATCAACTCGAGCTAAGCGATGTCCATCTGTTGCCACACATCTTAATACGTTACTGTTCTCATCATTCGATACATGCATATAGACACCGTTCAAATAGTATCTTGTTTCTTCCGTTGAAATAGCAAATTTTGATTTATCAAATAGTCGTCTTAGAATATTGGCTTTAGCATTAAAATTCACATCGTATTCAGCAGACGCCATAATCGGAAAGTCTTCGCGTGGAAGTGTCGCTAGCGTAAAGTTGGATCGACCAGTCGAAATATGCAATCGACCTGATGTGCTGTCATCAGCCAAAACAACTTGGGAGCCATCAGGAAGCTTTCGCACTATTTCATGTAGCGTGTGTGCTCCAACAGTGGTAACACCTGATCTTTCTACATTTGCCTTAACTTTATCTTGAACCTCAATATCAAGATCAGTAGCACGGAAGCTAACTGTTTCACCCTCTGCTTCAATCAATACGTTTGCTAAGATTGGAATGGTATTTCTACGCTCGACCACGGATTGTGCCTGAGACATCGCTTTAAGAAGAACACTTCGCTCAATACTTACTTTCATAAAAAACCCTCTTATAATATTGCTTCAAACACACCCAAAATAAATAGATATCTTAGAGCTTTAATTACACTTATCTGATTTAGAAAGGATATGGTCAAGTAAAACACAACCAATAGGTCGCTTATTCTAACCTGTAAGGCTTAAATAAGCATATAATTAAGCTTCTAGCATTCGTCTTAGCAACTCAACATCTTCAGCAATTTGATTGTCGATTGACTTAAGATCTTCAATTTTCTTTACCGCATGAATAACCGTAGTATGGTCACGTCCCCCAAATCTACGGCCGATCTCTGGCAAAGATTTAGATGTTAAAGTTTTCGCTAAAAACATAGCAACTTGCCGTGGTCTTGCCACAGTTCTAGCTCTGCGGGGGCTTAAAATATCTGTCATTCTTAAATTGTAATGATCAGAAACTTTTCTGATGATCTCATCAATGGTCACTTTCCTGTCAGAAGCACGCAAAATATCTGCAAGACATTCTTGAACCATATCTAAATTTACTTCTCGCCCTACTAAAGATGCAAAAGCAAACAATCTTGTTAATGCTCCCTCTAAAACTCTCACATTTGTTGAAATTCGATGAGCTAAAAATTCCAAAACTCCATCTGACATAAATACTTCTGGGTAATGGGAAATATGCTTCTCTGCCTTTGATTGCAAAATACCCAATCTTAACTCGTAATCAGTTGGATGTAGATCAACTACAAGTCCAGACTGAAGTCGTGACTTGATACGGTTTTCTAAACCATCAATTTCTCCAGGCGCTCTATCAGCAGATATTATTATCTGCTTATTTTGATCAACCAGAGCATTAAATGTGTGAAAGAATTCATCTTGAGTACTATCTTTTCCCGCAATAAATTGCACATCATCCACCATTAAAAGGTCTACAGATCTAAATAGTTCTTTAAAGCTTAGCATATCTTTAAATCTTAAAGCTTGAACAAATCTATACATAAACTGCTCAGCAGATAAATAAATTACTTTTGCCTCTGGATTTCTCCTTCTAATTTCCCAAGCAATAGCATGCATTAAGTGTGTCTTACCCAATCCAACACCACCATACAAAAACAATGGGTTAAAAGAAACAGGGCCCCCTTCTGCAACCCTTCTTGATGCAGCATGTGCTAATTCATTTGGCTTTCCGATCACGAAGCTATCGAAGGTAAATCTTTTGTCTAAAGGGGCAACAGGCAATAATGAATTATTTTCTCTAACAGTAAGCTCAGAGGTTTGATCCTCTAAAGTAGAGCTATTCTTACTAGAATGTAGGTTTTGTTTTGAAGAAAGGCTATTAACATCAAATGCAATTTTATCGATAACCGTCCCCTCTGCTACAAAGTGTCTTTGAATCATCTCGCCATAGTTTCTCAAAACCCAGTTTCCTATAAAATTTGTTGGCGCATGAAATGTAGCCACTCCGTCATGAATACCTTTAAAATTTAAGGGCTTTATCCAATTATTAAATTCATTCTTACTTACTGACTTCAGTAAGCTCTCACACACACATCCCCATATCTTCTCATTCATAACTTCTCGCCCATTCTATTGATATTGGCCCCATGCCAACCCTCGGGCTTTCCAACCGTTAGAACGCCCACCAAATTTATCTTTTTTGAGATTCCCTTCAAATCCTTCTGCCACATTTACGCATTTCACTTGCATCCCCAAATCATTTAAATGATTTGACATTGTTTGCGCAGCATCCCTTGAACGAACTCCCGAACGACAAATGAAAAATATTTTCTTAATTGGCTTTGCCTCCAACTCTTCCATAAGTCGTTTTACGAAAAGAGGGTTATAAGACATATTTGGGTATTCTTGCCATTCAATAAAAATGACAGCTTTACCTAAAGAAGAAAGCTCTGGAACTCCAACTGAGCACCACTCTTCTTTTGTCCTAACATCAACGAGAATTGCAGACTGACAATTAACAAGATCGGACCAAGCCTCCTGAGGCAATGCCTCTTTCACGCTAATTCCGATTGCGTTTCTCATTCAAGTCCCCCCAGACGTGTGAATCACAATTATTTTCTAACAATAGGTTTAGGTATTATACAACCAATCTTCGCACTTGACTCGTAACTAATTTATTCCCGAATCTAGTATCAAAAACCACACTACTACATCTTGTTGTTTCTCTTTGTCTTGATACTAAACTCATCCACTTAAAAAGTTTTACAAAAAAAAACGCTCCCAAGAAGAGCGCTCATTTAAAAATAATTAACTAGACGACTCACTAGCCAAGAGATTTTACTCTAGAAGACAATCTTGAAATCTTTCTACTTGCTGTATTCTTATGCATTATGCCCTTCGAAACTCCACGCATAATCTCTGGCTGGACTTCTTGAAATGCTTCAGAAGCTATTTTTTGATCTCCGCCAGCTATAGCTTCCTCAACTTTTCTTACAAAAGTTCTTATGCGAGATCTTCGAGCCTTATTTACTTCTGTTCTTCGAGTAATTTGTCTAGCTCTTTTTTTTGCTTGGGCTGAATTTGCCATAGTATTTTGCCTCATTTAAGAATTTATAATTCAGAGCTTTGGCTTCTATCGCTACAATACTGTTTAGTCAACACTTTGAATAACTCTATTTCGACCTGAAGTGTGGTTCACGTTTTTCTAAAAATGCTGCCATTCCTTCCTTTTGATCTTGTGTCGCGAAAAGGGAATGAAATAAGCGCTTTTCAAACAATATACCCTCTGAGAGAGATGTTTCCTCTGCTCTATTTACAGCTTCTTTAACAGCCATGACTGTCAAAGTTGACTTCTCTGCTATTTTTGAGGCAGCCATTTTAGCTTCCTCAATTAATTTTTTTGCTGGCACTACTCTGCTAACGAGCCCACTGCTTTCTGCCTCTGTAGCGTCCATAAACCTACCAGTTAAATGCATATCCATTGATTTAGCTTTTCCAACCAATCTTGTTAACCTTTGGGTTCCTCCTATGCCTGCAACAACACCTAAATTAATTTCAGGTTGACCAAATTTTGCAGAATCAGAAGCAATAATAAAATCACACATCATTGCGAGCTCACACCCACCGCCTAAAGCATAACCCGAGACTGCAGCTATAATTGGCTTTCTACTATTTGATATTGTTGAATGCTGATCACCAAAAAAGTTTGACGCAAACATATCTACAAATGATTTTTCAGCCATTTCAGAAATATCTGCTCCAGCCGCGAAGGCTTTCTCTGAGCCCGTTATGACGATTGCATGCACTCTATCTTCTGAATTCATTAAGGTAATTGCATCTGCCAGTTCACTCAACATTTGCGTGTTTAGGGCATTCAAAGCTTCTGGACGATTGAGTGTTATCATACCTACATGTTCGTCAATCTCGACAATTAATGTTTGATGAGCCATTTTTTTCTCTTTTTAAGTTAATCGTAAGTCTTATAAACAGATTTTTACTAAAAATTCTATCGCTGACAGTTATCACAGTAAAAGGTTGATCTACCAGCTAATTTAATCTTTTTTATTTTCTTCGTGCAGCCTTGTGTATTACAGTCTTTTCCTTCGCTATCATACACATTAAATTGGTGCTGAAAATATCCCAGATTACCCTCTATATTCTTAAAATCCTTCAAAGATGATCCTCCTGCCTTAATAGCTTCAAGTAGAGTTGCACGAATCGCATTTACTAATTTCTCTAATTTCTCCAGTGAGATCGTACCAGCTAACCTCGTTGGTATAATCCCGGACCTCCACAAAGCTTCACAAACATAAATATTACCCAAACCACAAACATACTTTTGATTTAACAAAGAAGACTTAATCGTCGCTCTACTATTCTTAAACATTTCTGCTAAATAAATTGCGCTAAATTGATTGCTGAGCGGTTCCACACCTAATGTTTTCATCATCTTATGATTTTGGATTTCATCTGAATTGCAAAGATCTATAAACCCAAAACGTCTTGGGTCATTATAAATTATTACTGTCCCATTCTCCAAAGTAAAAATGATATGATCATGTTTATCCAAATTGCCTTGGTTCAAGTGAAATGTAGAATGCCCCAATGTCTTTCCAGAATCTCGAATTAATACTCTGCCAGACATTCCTAAATGCATTATCATAGTTTCATTTGATGATAGATCGATTAATATGTATTTAGATCTTCTCGTAATGTTTGAGATTAATTTACCTTCTAATCTAACCTTCATTCGGCTTGGAAATGGCCATCTTAAATTAGGTCTATTAATCAATACATTGCTAATTATCTGACCTTTAATTGTTTTTTCAAGACCTTTCATTACAGTTTCCACCTCAGGTAACTCTGGCATCTAGACCTTCCTCAAATTAAATGAACAGGTTGGGTTGGGTTCTATAAAAGACAAAATCGCAATTATATCTATTAATCATATTTTATTTTAAACATCCATTTTAAAAACAATTTAAACTGAAACATTCACATTTACGACATTCAAGCATATATTAGTATTCACCCTTTAGAAAGAAAGCCGATGTCGAATACCGAAAATACAACACACTTTGGCAATAAGACTATTCTGAAAGAACTCAAATCAGAGATGGTAGGAGAAGTTTTCACCAATGTAGCAAAAAAATATGATTTAATGAATGATGTTATGTCATTAGGCATTCATCGTATTTGGAAAACGGCTTTAGTTGACTGGCTATCACCCAGAAATGGACAGGATTTGCTAGACGTAGCTGGTGGAACAGGGGATATTGCTTTTAGATTCCTAAAAAGAGCCCCAAAATCAAGAGTAACAGTGCTTGATATGACAGAAAAAATGCTTGTAGAAGGAAAAAGAAGAGCAGAAGCCCACAAATTTAAAGAAAATATAGATTGGATCTGTGCTGATGCCATGAAGCTGCCATTCAAAGAAAATTCTTTTGATGCATACACGATAAGCTTTGGAATAAGAAACATAACTGATATCAAAATTGCTCTCACTGAAGCGTTTAGAGTTTTGAAGCCTGGAGGAAGATTACTAGTTTTAGAATTCAGTCAAATTCCAATATCGAGATTACAAAAACTGTATGATTTATATTCCTTTAAGGCGATACCAAGAATGGGTAAGTTCATTGCAGGTGACAAGGATAGTTATCAGTATTTGGTAGAATCAATTAGAAAATTCCCAAATCAAGAAGAATTTCTGAAATTATTACAAGCTGCAGGTTTTGAGAATGCTAAATATAGAAATCTAAGCCTAGGGATTGCCGCGCTACATTCTGGTTGGAAAATTTAAAGGTGCGTGGACCTCACAACATATGGCGACTTATAAGAACAGGTGCAACTTTTGAGAGAACCGGGGCCATGAGTATAGCTCTTGAGGCGCTAAATGCACCTAAGAGTATTCGTTTAGCAGCTCGGTTTCTAGGCTGGCCTTTCAAATTGCTTGGATACAAAGGTGACAAAACACAGCCGCCAATCCTTAGAGCTATAAGTGCGCTTGGCCCAGCCTATATAAAATTTGGCCAGTTGCTTTCCACAAGACCCGATATTGTAGGAAGCTCATTATCAACTGAACTAAAGGTCTTGCAGGATCGAATTCCTCCATTTTCCAGAGAACTTGCTATCAAAACTGTAGTTTCTGAATTACAAGCACCACTAGATTCTATTTTCTCGAGTTTTTCTGAACCAGTTGCAGCAGCTTCAATAGCCCAGGTACATAAAGCAAAACTTAAAGCTGATGGAGCAGAAGTAGCAGTAAAAGTTTTACGGCCAAATATTGCCAAGGCTTTCAAACGAGATATCGATGCATTTTTTTTCGCCGCTCGTGTCATTGAAATCCTGTCTCCTGCTTCTCGAAGACTTCGGCCAACAGATGTTATCAATCACTTTAATAATGTAGTAAAAGGTGAATTAGACTTATTGCAAGAAACTGCAGCTGGGTCCGAATTTGAAGCTACGACTTTAAATGATCAAAAATTTCAAGTACCACATATCCATTGGCACTTATCAAGTCAGAGTGTTATGACGCTAGATTGGGCAGACGGCATTGCCCTAGGAAACGTTGCCGAGCTTGATAACGCAGGTCACGATTTAAATGACTTGGCAAGGCGAATTATAGAAACTTTTTTAAGACATGCCTTAAGAGATGGGTATTTTCATGCCGATATGCATCAAGGTAATCTTAAAGTTGCACCTAACGGCGATCTAATTGCATTAGATTTTGGTATTATGGGAAGAATTGATGAGTATACCCGAAGGGTATATGCGGAAATAATAATGGGGTTCATAAATAGGGATTACAAACGAATTGCTGAAGTACATTTCGAAGCGGGTTATGTGCCCAAAAACCAAGACGTTGATGCTTTTGCGCAGGCATTGCGTGCAGTTGGGGAGCCTATTTTTGGTGAGGATGCCAGTAAAATATCTATGGCTAAGCTTTTAACGCAGTTATTTGATGTAACAGAACGTTTTGGAATGGAAACTCGTACCGAATTAATTTTACTGCAGCGTACAATGGTTGTTGTGGAAGGTGTCGCACGTTCACTTGATCCCAACATCAACATGTGGAACGTTGCCAAACCAATCGTCGAAAATTACATCAAAGAAAATATTGGACCTAAAGCTTTTTTCAAAGATTTCATAAAAACTATTCAAGTTCTTTCCAGGGTCGGGCCCCAGTTACCATCAATAATTGAAGCTTTAAAAGAAAAATTAGAAAACCCATCAGATGAAAAAGTATCTTCAAATAAACCAAATATATTTTGGCTACTTATTGGAAGCGCAATTACTCTTCTGATAGGGTTAATTGTATACAGTATTTAGAAAATCTTTTTCTTTTAAAAATGCTTCTTGATAATCTTTATCACCCTGCCCTGCTCGCCAAAAACAATATGCTGCAATCCTAATATGATATAAATGACCTAATACTTCATATCTATCTGCAATTTCGTTATTATCGTAAAATTTTATAAAATTTTTTCTGGTAATTAAATCTAATTCTCCCTCCCCATATAAATGGTGCATTGCTGGCGACAAAGCACAAGCTATATCTTCAGTCGGGTCACCAATCGCGCAACACTGCCAATCAATAAAAACTGCATTCTTTCCGTTATCAACAATATTTCCAGCGACTGGATCACCATGAATAATTGATTGAATTTGACTGTCAGGAATATTGGGATCATTCGGTAGATTTAACTCATGCAGGTCCCCGCCGTGTAGTAAGTTTTTACATTGCTGCAATAGATTTTTACTAGAACTATCTCGCCTTTTTAAAACAATATTTTGAGTAGGAATCGAGTGCAATTTTAACAGTGATTGAGCAATTTTTTCTGAAGGTACTTTAAAAACTGGACCATCAACAAATTTGTAAACTAAGACAGGTCCAATTTTGAGTTGCTTAAAATAAAGTAGGTCAGGAGCAAGTGACGTTCCTTTCAAAAAATCCAAAACTCTTTGTTCATCTACGGGATTATTTGGAAATAATTCTGACGTCCTATTTTGCTTATATAATTTGCATACCTTATCACCAATACGCCAAACCACATTTGACCTTCCCCCTGAAAGGGGTTTCCAAATTTGGTTTTTACCAACTATTCCTGTTTCTTCTAAAATTGGCCTTAAGATTTTTGCAGAATCAGAATTCAATTTGCATCTTTTATCGGATTAACTAACGTTCCAATCTTAGTGATCTCAACTTCAATTTTGTCACCATGTTTCATCCATACTGGCGGCTTTCTTGCAGCTCCAACCCCTCCTGTTGTTCCTGTAATAATAACATCTCCCGGTTCCAGCGCTGTAAACGTCGAAATATAAGCAATTAGTTTTGGGATGTTAAAGACCAGATCACTAATTGGCGCAGCTTGCATTATTTTACCGTTTAATCTTGTTTCTATTTCTAATTTAGAAGGCTCTTCAATTTCATCTTTAGTCACCAGCCACGGACCAAATCCCCCCGTTGCCTTGAAATTTTTACCAGCTGTAAATTGAGATGTGTGTCGTTGCCAATCCCTTATTGATCCATCATTGTAGCAAGAATAACCAGCAATTGCATTCACCGCATTGTTTTCTGAAATTTTTCTACCACCCTCTCCAATGATTACGGCTAACTCACCTTCATAGTCAAACTTAACCGATTCTTGAGGTGCCAGCATAGGCTCGTTATGGCCGACCTGACTGTTAGCAAATCTAGTAAATAACAATGGATATTCTCCAGGCTCCCGACCCATTTCAGCAATATGGCTCGCATAATTCACTCCAACACATATAATTTTAGACGGATTGGGTATTACTGGTTCAAATTTAATATCAGAAAGAGCGATCAAATCACCATCTACCGAACTATCTCCAGATGCCAAAAAACTTTTTAGATCTGGATATTTACAACTAAAATCCACAACACTGTCACCTTGGACAACTCCAAATCCAGCAACACCATTTTTAGTAAAACTCATCAATTTCATAATTGATCTCCTATTTTTATTCTAGTTTAACTAAGATACAAATTAAGTACTAGTGAGTCTTTGGTATTTGAGACAATTTAACAAATAAATGGAAAAATAATGAGCAACTTTTTATTCCACCAATATAACTACGGTTCTGATAATTACGGGGTTCTAGTTCATGATCCATTATCTTCAAAAACTGCGTGTATAGATGTAGGTGATGCAGATAAAGCGTTAAACGAACTAAAAAATCAAAATTTGAAATTAGATGAAATCTGGATCACCCACCATCATGGTGATCACACTGAAGGTCTGTTAAAGCTAAAGCAAAAAACTGGTGCATTTGTTTATGGACCAAAGCAAATCTCTCAATCAATCCATGGATTAGATAAAGAACTGACTCAGGGAGACGAATTTATTTTTTCAGATCAAAAGGTAAAAGTAATTCACACCCCTGGACATACAACTGATATGATCAATTTCTACTTACCAAGCCAAAATATATTATTTTCAGGTGATACTTTATTTGCATTAGGTTGTGGTCGAATTTTCGAGGGTAACCCACTAATGATGTGGGAAAGCCTTCAAAAACTTATGGCTCTTCCTGAAGAAACTATTATTTATTGCTCTCACGAATATACGCTCGCAAATGCTTATTTTAGCATTAGCGTAGACCCAACAAATCAAGCCTTAAAAGATAGAGTTAAAATTATCGAAACTTTGAGAAATAAAGGCTTACCTACTATCCCAACTAAATTGGGATTAGAGCTAAAAACAAATCCCTTTTTAAGAGCATCTAATCTTGAAATAAGAAAAAACTTAAACATGATTAAGGAAACAGATTCTGAAGTATTTGAAAAAATCCGACTTCTAAAAGATAATTTTTAAGCCTTACTCATATTGGTCTAATAATTCCGTGAATCGATTTTGAAATGCATGTCTAACCACTTTTGGAGAACGCAACTTTATTGAGAAAGAATTACTTGAATGACTTTTTGGTATGCCAAAAATTCGCCCCGCCTCAAATTTATCAAATCCCGCTATTTGGGTTGATTCTAGCCAAGCAGACATTTTATCAGCTACCTTAATATTCTTTTTAATCTTTACTGGTATCTCCGAAGGCAGCCCAAATCTTAACAAAATTGCTGCCATTAAACGATTATCCAACTCATCATATCCCGGTCCCACCTTTGCTTTTACTGGAGAAATCATATCACCAATAACGTATTCTGGCGCATCATGAAGTAATGCAACTAATTTCCATTTCACTTCTGCCTTAGGATTTAACTTACTAAATATCTTTTCAACTAAAAGTGAATGCTCAGCCACTGAATATGGATACTCTCCAACTGTCTGACCATTCCAACGTGCAACAAATGACAAACCGTGAGC
>Ga0315331_10000335_pt1 | contig 31299 bp, 19 predicted proteins | sample M160m34915metaG_FD_203456 | JGI IMG/M metagenome (GOLD analysis project Ga0315331, IMG submission 203456) | Ammonia-oxidizing marine archaeal communities from Monterey Bay, California, United States - M1 60m 34915 | ecosystem: Environmental > Aquatic > Marine > Intertidal zone | place: USA...
GGTCGTAGAGAGGCTTCGGACCGGTGCCCGCTTCGAACGCGAGCATCTCTTCCCAGTACTTCTTGCCGTCGAGCAGCGTCATGCGGATGCCTTCCGACATTCCCATCATGCCACTGCCGAGGTCACCACTGCCACGTTCGGGGTTGCCAGCTTGCGCGATCTTGAGGCTGCCCGGGAAGCGCACGAGTGCTTCTTCCGGGGACTTGCCGTAGGTCTTCGTTAGTGTGCCGAAGCCACCCATGTTCGAGCCCGAACCAGGGATGTAGAGCACCGTGGAGACGCCACCGGCGCGCGCCATCTTGATCTGATCATGCTCCATGCTGATCAGGTCGAGTGTGCGGAACTCCGGGTTGGTCGGGTGAACGGTATCGTTGAGGTCGAAGCTAGGACTCGCGATGTGGCAGTGCAGCTCGACGATGCCTGGGACGATTGTTGAATCGCCGCAGTCGACGCGTTCATAACCAGCAGGCACGGATACATCCGATGCCTTGCCGATTGCTTCGATCTTGCCGTTTTTTGTGATGACGACGCCGTCGAAGATCGGTGCGGAGCTGATCGGCAGGATCTTCTGCGCAAAGAACGCATAGCCAGGACTCGGCAAACCGCGTGGTCCCCATTTGGCGACCTTGTGACTTGCTTCGTCTTTCGGGCGGCGTGGGTTCCACATTTTGAACGCTGGCGCAGGCGGGCGTTCAGGCTTCTTGGCCGGAGCTTGCTTCGTCGGTGCTTCGGCCTTGGCGGGAGCAACGAGTTTCTTGGCGACCTTCTTGTCCTGTGCTGTCAACAGCACGGGTAACAAGAGCGACGCGGTCAGGGTCAGTGTGGTCTTGGAGAACATCATTGCACTTCCTCGCGGTTGTCGACGACGACACGGCCATTACAGACGACCAAGAGCACGCGGCTCTGGGTTTCGAACGGGTTACCAGAGAACACGACCAAGTCGGCGTCCTTGCCCTTCTCGAGCGAACCGATGCGGTCGTCGAGGTGGAACGCTTGCGCAGGCCACAGGGTCAGAGCTTGCAAGGCATCTTGCGGGCTTAAGCCGTAGCGCACTGCGTAGGCAGCGTGCAGTGGCAAGAACTGGGTGCCTTGGCAGTTGCCGCTGCCGAACACGATCGGCATGCCGTAGTCGGCAAACGTTGCCGCGACGTTGACTAGTTCGCCGTCATCTTCGACGACGACTTCTGGGCCGACGACGATCGGTGGCTTATTGCCTGCAAGCAGCGATTGGTCATCGAGCAAGTCGTCGCAGCCGGCGAGCACGTAGGAGATCTTCTCCTTTTCAAGTAACTCGACGACGTCCTTGATCGCTGGTGCGCGACTCGCGCGGACAACGAGGCTGGCCTGGCCATTAAGCACGGCGCGCATTGGCTCAAGGTTCTGATCAAGCTTGGGAGCCTTTGGCTTGCCCTCCTCGCCTTTCTTGGTCTTGGAGCGTGATGCACGACGCTTCGGCGCGGCGCCGGGCGATTTGCTCGTGCGCGTGCCGGTCAGTTCCTGCGAACCCATTGGGCCGAGGCTGAGCTTGCCGTTCATGCTGTCGCCATCAATCGTCGCTTCGAGTGATGCCTCGCCGCCCATGCCGCTGAACTCAATCTTGAGCACGTTATTACTGAACGTGCCCGAGATCTCTTGTGGTCGGGGGCCTCCACCGCGTCCCATGCCCAATGAGATCGTGCCCGTGACCTTCGTGCCCTTCAGCGTTAGGTCGAGCTTGATCTGCAGTTTGAAGCGTTGCTGGATCGTGATCTCTGCTTCCCATGTTCCGGTGAGCGGGTCGACCTTGGCCTTCTCGGGTTCCTTCGATTCGGGTTCAGGCTTTGGTTTGGGCTTTGGCGCGGCGGCTTTGCCGGTGCGCCATTCGTAGAGAGCCTTTTCGTACTTGGCCCATGAGTCGACGTACTTGCGGCCGCGAGCGATTTGGTCCGCTAGTGGCTTGATTGCGTTTGGTCCAAAAGCGTTGTGCACCATGCGTTGGCCAGCGATGGCTCGTAGCACGAGTCCATCTTGATCAACTGCACCAGTCTTGATCGCCGCTAGGCGGCCGGATGTCAGGCCACTGTCTTTGCCTGCGACCAGCAATGAAGTGATGCCTTCGCGCAGCGCGGGTTGGAACATTGGGTCATCCGCTAAGATGATCTCGTGCAGGCGCTGGCCAGGGCTGCCATTTGGTACGCCGGTGCCTTCGCCAGCGAGGCCTAGGTGTGAGAATACATCGACGAATCCTGGGGTTGCGACGCCCTCGGTTAGGTCGAGAACCTCGGCACCATAAGGAATCGTGAGACCTTCGCCGACCGCCTTGATGCGACCGTTCTGCATCAGGATGACACCGTTACGCAGGACGCGGCCAGTGCCGTCGTGAACGCGGTTGGTGCGAATCGCAAGGACTTGGCTGTCGGTCTTGCGAGTGAAGCGACGCTTGCCATCGATCCATGTCGACTCGACCATCGAGCCAATTGCGAGTGGCTCGCCACTGAGGATCACGAAGTCGGCGTCCTTGCCCTTTTCGAGCGACCCGACTCGGTCGGAGACACCGAGGATACGAGCAGCATCGATGCCGATGGCGCGCATTGCCATTTCCGGTGACAGGCCATGGCGAACGGCGATGGCAACCGACATTAAATAGTCTCGTAGCGGTATGCCCGCCGCGGGGCTTAGGCCCACAACGACTCCGGCGGCAGCTGCTTTGGCAGGAGCGTCGAGGTGCAGCATCTTGTCTGTGCCTAGACGGTCTTCCCCGCCGGGCACCGATTTGCCAAACATCGCCGGGACTCGGAACGTGGCCATGACCTTTTGGTCCGCAGCCATGGCTGCGACTGGGCCCAGTTCGCGAGGATCCTCTAGCACCATCTGGATGCCGAGTTCTTTCTGTAGTTGCAGGGCGCGACGGATGTCGTGCGTTGACGTGGCGCTTGCGCGCATAGGTAGCGTGCCACCGACAACGGCACGAAGAGCCTTCTCGTCGTACTGGTGCTCGGCTGGCCCCTCGCCACCGGGAGTTGTGTTCTTGTCGGTTGCAGCGGCAAAGATGGCTCGCAGTTCGGCCAGCATGCTGATGCGCGACGTCGGAGTTTGGATGCGAGCCGGTTTGAGCGGGTCGTCGTCGGTCGGGTGCGCAGTCGGTTCGAATACGCGGGGGGCGCTTAGGGCGCCATCACCGAAGTTGACACGTAAGCTGGCTTCTTCGCTGAGCACGCGCGCGACGATGTCGGTGCCGGCGAGCTTGACGACGGCGCCTTGCCCCGACACTAATCGTTGTCTGCCCGGTGACAGGTAGCTTGACGTGATGCCACCTTCGAGAGCGCGTCGCCATGAGCGTTCAAAGTCGAATGCGTCGATTGCAAACGCGTCGGGGGTGACTTGGTATTCGCTGTCGGCAGCCGCGGCGAGATCGCTGTCGACAGCGACGATGCCAGGCATCACGACTTTGTTGCTAGCGTCGACTGTTGCTAGGTCGGAGGCAGGCGATGCCTTGCTGATGTTCGCGATTTTACCATCGCGAACGACTAGCCAGACGTCGTGCTGCGGTGCTGAACCATCGCCGACGAGCAGCGTGCCGCAGCGAACAGCGAACGTATTAGAAGGGACAGCCGCGGCTTTCTGGGCGGTTATCGATGTAGCTGCAAGCGCAACTGCACCGAGCACCGCCAAGGTGCGGGAACAAGAGATCAACATTACTGACCCTCGTCCTTCTTTTTGTTGTCATCGACCTTGGGCGTCTGTGGCGCCGCAGCCTTTTCCGCTGCTTCGAACAGATACTGCAAGCGTGGGTCTGTCTTGCGCTCGTAGACGACTTCGCCTTCAAGCACGACGGTTTCCACCCAAGTGGTTGCCGACGTTGGATCACCGCTGAGGATCTGGATGTTGCCGAGTTTGCCAACTGCGAGTGAGCCAACTTGGTCATCGAGGCCGAGCATCTTGGCGGGCACCATAGTCAGGGCGGCGAGTGCTTGCTGGCGTGAGAGGCCGTTGCGCATGCACGTGCCCAGTTGCCACCATGGGTAGCTAGTTGGGCCAGCGCTGCCAAGCGATAGCGCGAACGGCACGCCAGCATCGGCGAGCATGCGGGCTGAGCAGTGTTGCTCTTCCTTGCGCGTTTCCGGGTCGGTTTCGAAGTATTCGATGGTTGCGTCGAGCACGACAGGTCGTTTCAGCTTGGTAAGTAGCGGCATCGCCTCGTCGAGGTTGGCGCCGAGTACCATGTTAAGATCGAGTTCCTTCGACATGCGCAGGGCTTCGTCAAGTTCGGCGAAGCTAGGCACGTAGAGCCAACCCTTCATCTTCTTCTCGATCAGTTCGACTGCGGCCTTTTGCTTGCGATCGATTTCTTTCTCCCACTTCTTGTCAGCGGGGATCGCGCCAGCGGCCTTTTCCTTTTCGAACTCAGCCTTCTCGCGCTCGTAGTTGGCGAGGTATTCGCGAATGGATTGGATTGCGCGGCGCATCTCCCGAATCTTCTGTAGGCGGCTGCCATTGGAAGTCATCAGGGACAGTTTCATGCCGGTGTTGTCGGCGACGGTCATGTCTTCGACTGTGCGGCCGAATGGACGCAGCACCATGCCGGAGCCAGCCATCAACGTGTTGTTGCCGGGAAGCACGTGGATTGTGCCAACACCGTTGCGCAGCATGCCTTCAAAGTAGGTGGAAGCCGGATCCACCGCGTCCGCGACCGATAGCCACGGAACGTTTTGCATGCTTTCATTGGCGCCGCGCATGCCACCGCTGGAGTGGGCGAGCACATATGTCGGCATCACAACTTTGTCGCTGGCATCGATCACCGTGGCGGACCATGGGATCTCTACGTCAGCTGCTTTGGCGATCTTTTGGATGCGACCGTTTTGCAGCAGGATGACGCCGTCTGTGATGCTGGGGCCAGTAATCGTGTGGATGGTCTTCGCCTTGATGGCGACGAGATCCTGACTGATGGCAGGGATGGCGATCGCCGTGCAGGCGATCGCGATTCGCAGGAAAGAGTGGTTCATCGGGGTTGCGACACGGACTGGCCGTTAATGAGGACAGACTCGGCAACGGCGGCCGGGTCGAGGGGGTTTTGGGACCAAATGACGAAGTCGGCGTCCTTGCCTGGGGCAAGGCTGCCGATGCGATCACTGAGACCGAGCAGCTTGGCTGGTTCGATCGTGATTGCGTCGAGTGCTTGTTGTGGGCCGAGGCCATTGCGAACCGCGAACATCGCTTCGTTGATCAATGGCAAAGCGGCGGTGTTTGTGCCCGTCGTGATGACGAACGTGATGCCTTTGGCAGCGAGCACGGCGACGGTGCCAGCGCGCGGTGCGGCACCATCGCTTCTGGCTGAGCCGGCAACTGCTTCGGCGCTTGGTGCACCGAGCATGACAACGGCCTTCTTGCCGGCGAGTTCGTCGGCGACCATGTAGGCGTCCTGCGCCTCGTCGATGATCGTCTGGTAGCCAAACTCATCGGCGATACGCAGCGCGGTGCGCAGGTCTTGTTCGGAGCGCGCGGTCGTGACTGCGGTGACCTTGCCTTGAAGGACTTGCGTCAGGATTTGCGTGCCGGGGCTCGGCGGTGCGTCGCCGGGAGCGCCCTGCGTTTTGTTCAGCGCTTCCTTTGCGTCGTAGAATGCGCGGCGCACGGCCCAGATGACGCCCATGCGTGTTGTTGGGCGGCGGTAATACATCGAATTGACGCGGCCACCGCGAATCGCGCGATTACTCATCGAAGGCTCAGCGCCCATGACGATGCGCATGCTCGCGTCTTCTTTGATGACCATTTCCTTCGGGTCGGTGCCGTGCGTCTTGAGCACGCAACCGAGGCCGCCGATTACGTTGCGGGTGCCGGGCATGACGTGGACGGTGGTGACGCCAGCATTACGCGCGCGTTGGAAGCGTGGGTCTTCCGGATCAATGCTGTCGAGCACGCGCAGGTGTGGCGTTACTTCGTCGCTTTGCTCGTTGAGGTCTTCCGACTTGGTGCCGCTTTGGAATGATGCATCAATAAGGCCGGGCGTGATCGTCTTGCCCTTGCAGTCGATGACTATGGCGCCTTCCGGAGCCTTGAGGGCCGATCCTCCGAGTGCGATGACTTTGCCTCCAGACACGACGAGTGTCGCGTTTGACATGGCAGGCTTGCCGCCGGGCAGGATGGTTGCGTTCGTATAGGCCGTGACCGCTTGTTGCGCGGACGCGAACACCGTTAGCGCCATCAAGGCGGCGCCGGTACGCAGAGCAGATGTAGGTAGTAGGCGAGTCATTAGCGGCCTCCGGTCAAGTTGGTGTTGCGAGTCTTCATCGCTTGCTTCGCGGATGCGCCGTGGGCGAGTTTGCCGTCGACCCAGGTCGCGATGTGGCGCGCGCTCAGGTCGATGAAGTCGCCCTGGAAGACCACGAAGTCTGCGCCGCAACCGGTACGAAGTGCGCCGACGTTGGCTTGCTGTCCGAGCATCGTGGCGGGCGTGCGTGTCAGCGCGGTGCTCGCTGTGCTGCGAGATAGGCCGTTGCGAACCGCGAGCGCTGCTGACAGACGCAGTTGGTCGGGGCGGCCGGCGAAACAGAACGGAATACCTGCCTTGTTGAGCTTCGCTGGTAGCTCGAGGTCTGCACGGCGCATCATGGGGCTTAGTGTGTTGAGCACAATGCCAGCGCCACGCTTAGCGAGCTTCTCGATTACTCGTTCGGATTGGCCGCCGCCGAGGATGATTGGTGCGAAGTTGAAGCTGGCACCTATGTCGAGCACCGCGTTGATCTCCGCGAAGGTGTCGGCGTAGAAAAACGCGGGGCGCTGGCCGGACATGACCTGGCGCAAGATCGCGAGGTCGGGGCCGATTTTGACGCCATCGCGTGCTTCCGTGAAGGACTCGCGCAGCATCTGGTGTGCGCCCATTAGCGATGTTGGTTGCCGTTCCTGGTTGCGCGCGGACCGCGATACCGAGAACCCAACGAAGACTTCTGGTGCGATGAGCCGACCTTGTTCTAGGCCAGGCTTGCCGACCGCTCCTATGCCGCCTGCGACATTACGCGCTGAAGGCACGAGGCCGAAGGAGGTGACACCTGCAGGCGCAAGCGTGTCAAGTTGCTCAAGCCATGGATCAAAGGCGTCGGCCGTGAGCAGGTCCGGCGTGAACGCTATGGCGCCTTCGCCAAGATCGACGTCGCGGCCGAGGGTCGTCGCTGCAAGCACGAAGCCGGGGGAGATCGTTGCGTTGCCGTAGTCGATGACGCGCGCGGCCCGGCGGGCTTCGGCAGGGATGTCGGCGCCGACGAACGCGATCTTGCCATTGCGGATCAGCAGCGCGCTGTCCTTTAGCACCATGTTGTTTGGTGCCTCGGTGCTATACGCGACGATGATCTTGCTCGCTTGCACGAGCACGTCTTGCGCAGCGGTGGGAACCGCAAGCAAGGTCGTAAGTAGTAAGGCGCCGGTCGTCCGGTTCTGATTAAGAATCTGCATCAGTTGATCTCCTACTTCGCCTCGTATTCGGTGCGGCCTTTCGACAAGACCAAGAGCATGCGGCTGTCGGATGCGAACAGTGGACCACTGGTCACGATCACGTCGGCAAGTTTGTTGCGCGTGAGTGAACCAGTTTCTTTGGCAACGCCGAGGATCTCGGCTGGCGTTAGCGTGATCGCACGTAGCGCTGCGGCTTCCGGTAAGCCGTTGCCAATTGCGGCGGCGGCCATCATCGGCAGCATTGCGCTCATTCGAGCGGTGCCTCCGGCAATCGCGAATGGTATGCCGGCGGTGTTGAGTTGGTGTGGCAGCGAGGTCGGATCGAACTTTGCGTAAGCATTGCGCTTGTCACCAGGTGCAGCCAAGCTGAAAGGGAGCACGTCGGTCAGCACGACGGTCGCGCCGCGCTCGGCGATGTCCTCGGTAACGCGGTGCGCGCCGTAAGCTTGTTCCAATACGACGAGCGGGATTTCCTTGTCGCGTTGCAGGTTTAGTGCAGCGCGCAATTCATCGACACGGTGCGCTTCGATGCGCAGTGGCAGGTCGCCGTCGAGCACTTTGTTTAGTGCTTCTTTCTGCAGGTCTTCGCGGGGTTTCTTCGGGTAAGTAGGGCGTTTGGGGCCGTCATCTTTACTCGTCGCAGAGCCAGGCTTGGTCGCTGGCTTGGCCGCGGAGTTTGCCGGGTTTTGCGGGCGGGATCGGCTCGGACCTTGCACGTCTACTGGCTGTGTTGCTGGTTGGCCTATCACCGCCATCATGGTTGCTAGTAGTTCATCGAACGCTTCGCTAGTCAGCTCTTGGGGCTGGCCACCCTTGGGAGGTTCGCGACGTGGGGGGCGGCCTTCGCCGCGACGGCCACGACGACCATTGGGAGAGCCGGTTGCCGGTTTTTCAGCGGCAGGCTTGGCCTCGGATTTTTTGGCTTCGGCACCCTTTGGATCGGCGGGCTTCTTGTCGGCCTTACCGTTCTTCTTGGCATGGTGCTCGAGATACTTGGTGAAGTCCTCTTCGTATTTCTCGAGGTCTTTCTCGTACTTCTCTTGCCCCTCAAGATACTTGTCGAGGTCATCAAACAGCTTGCCAACGGATTCAAGTTGTGTCTGGCGCTGTAGCGGGTGCGACGCGCTGTTGCCTTGCGTCATACGCAGCTGGACAGCAGCTTGCTCCTTGTCTTCCCACAGATTGAAGCCGCTGTTACTTGGGCGAACGATGGCTCCTTGGCCAGGCAGTTGCGCGCCTGTGCGAACCCTGACGTAGGCGGTTGTGATGCCGTGTTCGATGACATGATCATCGCGCGAATCGGTCCACAATAGACCGTCCGCGATGACGCTGCCGCCATTTAGGCTGCGGTCGCCTCGAAGCCGAGCATCGGTGAAGATGTCGGTCGAAGCATCAATCAGTCCCGGGTAGACGTGTCCATCCGGGTACTTGAAGACCTTGGTATTCGGGGGGAGTTGCAGTTCGCCTTGTTGGCCGATTGCAAAGATCCGCTCGCCTCGAATGATGACCACGCCATCTTTGATCGGAGGTCCGGACACTGGGTGCACGGTCCCCGCTTCGATGATCGTGAAACTCGCACGCCGGCCGCCTCTTCGAGCACCGCTACGGCGACGGCGAGCGGGGTCCTGTGCGGACGGGGGTTGCGGCTGGGTTGACGAGGCCCGCGGTGGTTCACCCGAACCCCCGGTTGTTGGGGTCTGGGCAATAGGGCTGGATGTCAGCGACATCCAGCTCACCAGCACGGCGGGAATGAAAATAGAGCGTAGGCTCTGCATGAGCGTATCGATTGTGACCGGCGCGAATGGCCGAAGGGGGGGAACCCTTCTACGAAGTTGGCATAGGCTGCTGCCAACCTTTTTCAGGGTTCAGTAGTACCGGTTGCGTCATGCCTGCCCTCGGTCGAGCGCATCTCCGGTTACCTATTACTTAGCAGTAGTTTGCGACGGGGGCCTTGTGGGGCCCTTGTTACGGGAGAAGCCGGGCGATATCCCCGAGTGCGGGAGTAGGGTTACCCTGCTAATCCGGGGTGGCCCCTAGGACGACCCACCTGGTTTGCGCAAGAGGTGGATTAGCTCCGACATCAGGAATCTCTGAGTTGGCTAATTGGATCGCGGTTGGTTCGGCGTTTTGCCGCGAGCGGGAGGTGAGAGATGTGCGCTCGCCTCTTACGTAAACTTGATGTCCCGATGTCGCAACAGAACCACGTGTAATCCTACGCTCGACGGCAATAGGTGTGTGGCGCACCGTTAACCGCAGCGGAGCGTTTAGGACTCGTGCTAGGCGCGAGTTGGCTGGGCCGATCGTGCCGGCTCGGTTGATTGGATTCGTTGGGCCAGCTTGCCAGCCTCTCCGGACCAGGCTCATGATTTGCCATAAGTCTATTGTTTGTTTGTGTTAACGGACATGTTATAGGCGTGTGTTGCGGCGTTATCTAGAATCTGGTGATGCACTTGGACCTCGCTCAAAAGCAACGCGGAGCAGTGCGTAGAGTGGCTCTTGGCGTGGGCACCTTTGCGCTGCAAGCTCATTAACGGTTTAGAGTAATGGTCATATGCCATTGTTCGGTGGCTTGCCTCAATGCGTTAGCCAACTACGCTTTGTATGAGCGCTCGCTCGTTTGAGCTTGTCTCCTCGCTTCCTTCTTCTGCTTCTAAAAGAACTAATCATGCAACTTAAGATTGCCGCATCGATGCTGTTGGGTGCCACTTCGCTATTCGCGCAGTGCAATACACAAGATATCGAAATCCGTACGTTTAGCCCTTGGCAGGCTAGCTTCTACTACCCGAGCGCTAACGGCGTGACTCTGAACCAGTACCTCGATGTCACCGTCGGCGCCCCGGTCACGGTCAACCAGATGTTCTCGACCAGCTACGACCAAGCTGCTGGCGCGACGACGCCTCCTGACCAAGTTGGTAACGTCGCTGAGGTCCGCCTCTACACGTTCCCGGTCACCCACGTTGGTGCGGAAGCGTCCCAAACTGGTTGGACGCACGTGGCAAGCGGCGAGATGACCATTGCTGCATGGAGTGGCGATTGCGTGATCCAGAACTTCAAGGATCCGACTACCGGCACTGCAGCACCTTTCATCATGCCTACTGGCACCTACGGCCTTTGCCTTGAGTACATTCCGACCTCGTGGTCGGGTACTTCGGCGCTGCCGCAGACCAATGTCCCGCTTCTGAACCCGGGTTCGCTTTCCTGCCTCGGCTATGCTCCGACCGTTTACCCGGTCGTGATGGCTTCCGACGAGTTCTTGGAGATCTCCGCCGGTGCTATCCAGACGGCTGGCTGGCAGGTTGTTGACCCAGCTGGTGCCTTGGGTCCGAACCCAACGATTGGTGGAACCGGTGGCGCTGACCAACCCAACATTGGCTTCGACTACACGCCTGACGCAAACGCGGCTCGCTCGGAGTCCGTTGGCGCTGGTTGCTATGAACTGCCGTTCATGCTCTACGAGTTCATCCCGCAAGATACGACCCCGATCGACCTTGACGGCACGACCTACACGGCGATCCTGACCCCGTCGGCTTCCGGTGGTTTCTACTCGATCAGCGCTGGTGGTATTCCTTACAGTGCTCCGCCTGCAGGAGCGACCAACCTCACGCAAGGCGGCACGGCTGCGACCCCGGTCGCTAACTCGTCCGGTAGCCTTGATGATTGCACGTTCGGCCACACGCTGCTGAACCCGATGCAAATCCCGAACCCGGGTGGTGGTTTGATGGCGACTGAGCTCGGCATCAACTCCAACGGTAAGGTCTACTTCGACACGGTTCCCCCGAGTGATACGTCGTTTGATTACAACGGCTCGAACTACGGCGGCATCGCTCCGTTCCGTGACTTGGCCGCACAGTGGTGCGTGTTCAACACGGACCTCGACCCGATGGCCGGTGGTGACATCTACGTCATGGAGCCGAGCCCGAACTATGGCGGCGTCATGATCTGGTGGGACAACGTCCCGAACTGGCCAGCCGTTCCTGGTTCTGTTAACAGCATGTCGATCGAGTTCACCGCGGATGGTTCGGTCTGCAACATCGCCTACAGCACCAACATGGTTGCTAACGGCAGTGGCGATCTCCTCGTTGGCTTCAGCGCTGGCAACGGCGAGCCGGTAGGTGTCCAGATCGATTGGTCTGGTATCCCGGCTTCGCCTAACGCTCAGGTCTCCGGTGACGGCGCGTCCGCTCCGACGCTTGAGTTGGCCGCTCGCCCGGTTACCGGCACGGCTGTTGACCTGGTCCTGGGCAACTTGCCGGCCCCAGCTGCTCCGGGTATCCCGCGCATCGGCATTTACGTGCTGAGCGTGACCGGGATTCCGGGCGGATTGGACCTTGGTATCGTTGGCGCTCCTGGCTGCAGGCTTTACCAGTCTGCTGATGTCCTTCTCACTGGTATTGAGAACCCAGCTGCTCCTGGTGACATTCGGATTCCATTCGCAATGCCGGGTGCGGCATGGAGTGGCTTCGACATCCGTATGCAGGGTGCAGCTCTGCACGCGACGTTGCCGCCGAATGCATTGGGCATGACGCTCTCCAACGGCGTCTGCATGACGCTCGGCACGCTCTAGTCCAACTGGGTAAGAGTGAGGGCTTCGGCTAACGCCGGGCCCAATATGAACTGAGCTCCGCTTAATGGTGGAGCTTGGTTGCGCGCCCAACAGCGGCGCGATGCCACACCGCTAGGTGTGGCCCCTTGCGATCTTTCGATGGCAAGGTCTGTACTTATCGAGTCTAGAACTGCCTAGCGAGTTCTATCCCGTCGTGGCTCGTAAGAGCAGCTCTAGCACTTTGTCCGACGTGTGCTTGCCACGTGATGGCTTCCGCAGGATCAGGTGTGTTTTGCCTGCTTCCACTGGTCGCACATCCTTGAAGTGGTCAAGCCAACTGCCGCCCAATGGTACTGTTCTTGGGTGGCGCACGACCAGGCGATCATTTTCGACCCACTGCACGCCATGGACACCCAGCGACATTAGTGCGTGTTTAAGGCGGAATTGGCGGAGCAGAGTGATGACTTGCTTTGGCAGTTTCCCGTAGCGATCCCGGAGTTCGACTTCGAGTTGCTGGAAGCGATCGTCGTCGGTCGCTTCGTCCATTTCGCGAAGTAGTTCGAGGCGTTGGCGTGGATCTTGGAGGAACTGCTCGGGTAGGTAGGCCTGTAATCGTAAGTCGACATCGACTTCCACAACATGCACGAGTGTGCGCTTGTCGACCTTGGCTGACTCGACAGCCGATCTCAGCAACTGGCAATACATGTCATAGCCAACCGATGCGATATGTCCGGACTGTTGGGGGCCTAACAGGTTACCGGCGCCGCGAATCTCAAGGTCCTTCATCGCGATTGCGAAACCTGCGCCGAGGTGCGAGAACTCTTCAAGGGCTTTTAAGCGGCTGCGGGCTTCTTGTCCCGGTGGCTTGTCGCGATGCAACAGCAGATAGCAGTAGGCCTTCTCGCTACTGCGACCGACGCGGCCACGCAGTTGGTGCAACTCAGCCAGTCCGAAGTGGTCGGCTTGGTCGATGAGGATTGTATTCGCGTTGCCGATGTCGATGCCGTTCTCGACGATGGTCGTTGAGACCAATACATCGAACTCTCCGCGGATGAATGCGCGCACGGTCTTCTCGACCTCTGTTTCAGTCATTTGGCCGTGACCGATGGCGATGCGGGCACCTGGAGCTAGGCTGCGTAATCGCTGTGCGAGCAGTTCGAGTTCGTCAATGCGGTTGTGCACGACGAAGACTTGGCCATCGCGGCCGAGTTCACGTAGCAGCGCGTCTCGTAGGATGCGATCATCGCGGAAGACTACGCGTGTTTCGACTTCTTGCCGCCCTGGTGGCGGGTTGTCCAGCGTGCTGATGCCGCGGATGCCTAGCAGGGATCCGTGCAGTGTCCGCGGGATTGGCGTGGCACTGAGAGTGAGCACGTCGACTGCGTGACGCAGTTGTTTGAGGCGTTCTTTCTGGCGAACTCCGAAGCGTTGTTCCTCATCGACGATGCATAGGCCCAGGTTGGAGAAGTTGATGTCCTTGCCGAGCAATTGGTGGGTGCCGATGACGATGTCGACACTTCCTTTGCTGAGTTTCTCCTGTACTTCGCGGCGTTGCTTGGCTGGGCGGTAGCGAGAGAGTAGTTCGACGCTGAGTCCGAACGGTTCGCAGCGCTCTTTGAAGTTGCGTGAGTGTTGCTCGGCTAACACCGTTGTGGGGCACAATAGCGCTACTTGTCGGCCACTGATCGCGACGCGAAATGCTGTGCGCAGTGCAATCTCGGTCTTGCCGAAGCCAACATCGCCGCACAACAGCCGATCCATAGGTGTTGGCTTGCCAAGATCACTTTGCACTTCGGACCAGGCGCGTGCTTGGTCGGCGGTGTCGTGGAATGGAAAAGAGTCCAGGAAGTCGCGCTCAAGGTCGTCGCTTGGGTAGGCGTCGCGCTTGACGAGTGCACGTTTACTTTGAACCTCAAGCAGTTCTGCGGCGAGGTCAAACAGTGAGTCCTGAACCTGATCCTTTCGCTTCTGGAACCCTTTGCCGCCCAATTTGTCGAGCGGGGCTTTACCACCGCTACCGACATATTTTTGGACCAGGTGAATCTTGCTCGCAGGCACGAGCAGCTTGACCTCATCTTTGAACGTCAGGCGAAGGTGCTCTTCGGTGCCTTCACCTCGATGCACCAATTCGGTTCCTTCGAAGCGTGCCACGCCGTGAACGGCATGCACGACTAAGTCGCCTGGACCGAGTTCGAAGAAACTCTGGATTGCGCGCGACGGCATCACGGCGCGTTCGCGAATACGTGGCTGTTGTGCAACCCCGGCAAACTCGACGTTTGATAGCGCGGTAGTCTTTAGATCCGGGATACGGAATCCCTTGCTGATTGCGCCCTCAAGCAGTTCGACGCGTTCTTTACGGAGGTCGACGTCCTTGTGCGCGAAGATCTCGCGCATGCGTTCGCTTTCGTCCTTACTACGGCAGAACAGCATTACCTGCCCTTGCATGCCGCGGACGCTGCGCAATCGGCCTGCAGGGTCGGCCTCGCCAGATCCGGCCGCAGATCCAGCGGACAGCACTTTGTAGTCGTATTCGTGACTTGGCAAGGATGACAAGTCCACGGCAGGACACGGCCGTAGTGTCTCTTGCAGCGCTTGCATGCGCGGCGAGAATGTTGTGTCGAACGATGATAGTCGCGACGTTCGCTCTTCAATGCGCAGTGGTTCGAATGTGACCAGTAGCGTTTGGGATGGTGTTAGGTGCTTAATGACCGCGCCGAGTTCCGCGTCGTCTTCTTCAGCTAGGCCCAGGACGTAGCTTTCGTGGACTTCGGTTGTGCGTTGCGTCGCTGCATCAAAGCTGCGAATCGATTCCAACGTGTCATCGAAGAACTCCAATCGCAGTGCGCTGTCCGCTGCCATTGGGAAGATGTCGACGATGTCGCCCCGAACACTGCATTCGCCTGGCGCCAATACGAGCGGTACGCTGCGCAATCCAGCCGCTTGTCCGCGTTGTAAGACTTGGCTGCGATCGAGAGTTTGCCCTACTTGTAACTCCAGGCGTGCGCGGCGCAGGCCACGCGGCGTTGCGACGTATTGGGTTATCGCCTCGACGCCGGCAATTAGTGGCGCGCCGTCGCCAGCGAATTGTTGGAGGGCGCGTTGCCGGGCTCCACGCGTCGTTGTGTCGACTTCGCCGTCATCATTCTCTTCCTCGCGAATTAAGACGTGGCTCTTGGTGCCAAATGCAAGCAGATCCATCTGCAGCATCATGCTGTCGACGTCATCTGCGGTGAGGATGAGGAGGGTTCCTTGATACTCCTGCGCCAGTGTCGAGAGCAGCAGCGCCGAAGATGCACCCCAAAGTCCTCCTGCTTTGCAGCGCGCACCACGTTGCGCACTCGCAACGATGTTGCGGGTGACAAGTAACTGGCCGAATGCGGCGAGGAGGGCGGTTTCAGGGGAGGGGCGCAAATGCTTCGGGTTCGCAATGATGCGAGCACGCTATCGAAAAGGGCCGCGGAGGGCGCTTGTCGATGCCTGGGTCACACCAGTGTGAGATTGGTTTGGCAAACGGTGAAGTTGGTGCAGGCGCTTTCTCGGTGGTCGCGTGGCCTAGCGGTGAGGCAGCATACACAGTGCCGAATGTTTGGGCTTCACGGTGTAGGGCTTAGACTTTGGCGAAGCCTGCGAAATCGTCACTGCCATGGCCTGCGTCGATGCCGCGCTGTAGCGCAGTGATGACCGCTGGTAGGACGAAGAGGTGTTCGTCGCCTGCCGCTTCAGCCATGAGTCGCGCGTCTTTGTGTGCCATCGTCATCTCGAAGCTCGCCTTGCCGCAGCCTGCACCGGCGATGCGCTTCTCAACCATGTGCAGTCCAGCGCCCGGCTTGAACTCTGAGAACACCTTCATCATGGTTTCTGCGTCGACGTCGTTGTTCTTGCCCATTGCGATCACGTCGGCGATTGCACCAGTGATTGCAAAGTAGACTGAGTTGCCGGCGAGCTTCAGAACGGCTGCGAGGTCTGGACGATCGCCAACATGCCATAGCTTGCCGGTCATCTTTTCGAGCTCGCTGGTTAGGTCGTCAGCGTCTTGCTTTGGCCCGGACATCATCATCATGCCGCTGCCTTCCTTTGCATGCTTAGGTGCCATGAACACAGGTGTCGACACGTAGCGAACGCCGTCTTTGCGTAGCGCAGCGAAGCGTGCGCGCACTTTGTCCGGGCGGTTCGTGGTGTGATCAATGATTGGGGTGCCCTCAGCAAGTCCCGGTCGCAGTTGCTCGATTACCGAGTCGACAGCGCTGTCTTCAGAGAGGATTAGGTGGACGCGTTCGGCGTCGCGCACGCAATCTGCGGGATCTTCTGCGGCAACTGCGCCGCGTTCGACCAGTGGCGCGAGTTTCTCGCGGGTGCGGTTCCAGATGCGAACTGTTTGGCCATTGTTGAGGAGTCTCTCGACCATGCCAGCGCCGAGCAAACCGGTGCCTAAGACTGCGATAGTTGCCATATAGAAGGTGATTGTGGGACGCAGATACCACCGTTGCAATGTCCGTTCATGGTCTCGCGGGTGTGCGTCTGCCCAGAGCGGCGCTCATGAACGGTTTGATTCACGATGTGCCCGAGTACGAGCGAGGTTCGCTAGCCGCGAATACTCTCAAGCAGTGTGCCTGCCGCCGCTTTCTCTGCCGCGCGCTTGGTCCGTCCCGCGCCGGTAGCTTCACGGCCGTCGAGCAGGTGTGCGCGCACGACGAACTCCTGCTCGTGTTGTAGGCCGACGGTCTCAACCAATTCGTAACGTGGTTGACCGAGTTTGTTGTGCTGGCAGTAGTGCAGCAATCCAGTCTTGGCGTCTTTCTCGGATTCGATTTCGTCGTCGATAGAATTGGTCTTCGGCAGAATGTGCCGTCGAACGAATGCGCGAGCTGGTGTGACGCCGCCGTCGATAAGGATGGCGCCGAGGACTGATTCAATTAGGTCGCACAAAATACGTGCGCTACAGCGTTCGGTGACCTGGAGTCCCTTGCCCGATTCGAGATGCAGTTGCAGATCTAGTTCGAGCGCGACCGCAGCTAGTGGCTGCCGGCTGACGACTCGTGCGCGGGCTTCGGTTAGTTGTCCTTCGGCAATTTCGCCGGAACGGCGATACAGCGCGTCGGCGACAGCGAAGTTCAGGAACGCGTCGCCGAGAAACTCAAGGCGCTCATAGCTCTTCTTGCCTTCGTTACCTAGCGAGGCGTGCGTCAACGCACGGTCGAGTAACGCAAGATCCTTGAACTCGTAGCCGAGTCTTTCTGACAGCGTGCGCAGCGTCTTGTTGCGCGCTTGTGTGATTGCAGGATTCTCGCGGGCCATCTTATTGCCAGCTTAAGCGGACTAGCTAACTTGGTGGCGGCGGTCTGGTCGCTTGCGATCGGTTTCTCGCAGATTCAACTTCCGTAGGCGCACATTCGTGGCAGTGATCTCGACTAATTCGTCCTCGCCGACGTATTCGAGTGCGTCTTCGACACCGAATGCGCGAGGCGGCGGCAACTTGACGAACGCTTCCTTAGTGGAACTGCGAATGTTGGTTTTGGCCTTTTCACGCACGACGTTTACGACCAGGTCGTTGTCCTTGGAGTGCTCGCCGACAATCATGCCTTCGTAGATCTCCGCGCCGTCCGGAACGAAGAATGTACCGCGCTCGCGGAGGTTGTTGAGCGAGTAGAAGGTTGCCGAACCGTTCGTCATGGAAATCAGGACCCCAGCGATGCGCTCTTCGATTTCGCCGCGGTAGGGGCCATAGCCGTGGAATACGTGGTGCATGGTGGCTTGGCCGCCGGTTGCGTTGAGTAGGCGGCTGCGCACGCCGATGAGGCCTCGCGCCGGTACCGTAAACTCCACTCGCGTAAAGGTGCCTTTACGGTCCATCTTGAGCATCTCGGCCTTTCGCGTGCCGAGGATCTCGATGACCTTGCCACATGTGTCAGCCGGCGCGTCGACGGTCAGATACTCAATGGGTTCGTGCTTCGTGCCGTCGATGTCTTTCATCAGCACCATTGGCTTTTGGACGGCGAACTCGTAGCCCTCACGACGCATTGATTCGAGTAGGAAGCCCAAGTGCATGACGCCGCGGCCACTCAGCTTGAAGCTGTCGGCTGTTTCGCCTTGTTCGACGCGTAGGGCGACGTTGACCCGCAACTCTTTTTCCAGACGCTCTCGCAGGTGGCGTGACGTCAGGAACTTGCCCCCGTCCTTGCCAGCGAATGGAGAGTCATTGACCTTCATGACAATGGTCATGGTTGGCTCATCAATGGCGATCACTGGCATCGCTTCGGGATGCTCAAGGCAGGCAACCGTGTCACCGATCGCGATGTCTTCGACGCCGTAGATGCCGCAGAGGTCGCCGGCTTCGATCGTGTTGACCTCGACGCGGCCGAGTCCACGGAATGCGTAGACGCCGCGTAGGTTGACTTCCGTCTGTTTGCCGGTCCGCGCGAGGTGCATCACGCGCTGGCCTTTGTTGATCTTGCCGCGATGGACGCGGCCGATGGCGATCCGGCCAACGTAGTCACTCCAGTCGAGCGTTGTGACGCGGAACTGTAGCGCCTCGTCGGGGTTGTCGGTCGGTGCCGGAATGTGATCTACGATTTCTTTGAAGAGCGTGTTGAGGTCGTGACCTTCTGCACCCTTGGTGGCTGCTTCAAGATCCTTGGTCATCCACCCTTGGCGGCCCGAGCCGTAGAATACCGGGAACTCAAGCGCTTCTTCATCGGCATCGAGGTCGATGAACAGGTCGAAGATCTCGTTGACGACCTCTTGGGCGCGCGCGTCGGCCTTGTCGATCTTATTGACCAAGACGATGGGCTTGAGGTGGTGGGCAAATGCCTTTTGGAGCACGAAGCGCGTTTGCGGCATCGGACCCTCGGCGGCGTCAACCAGCAGCAATACGCCGTCGGCCATCGATAGCACTCGCTCGACTTCGCCACCGAAGTCGGCGTGTCCCGGTGTGTCGATGATGTTGATCCGGGTGCCCTCATAGCTCACCACCGTGTTCTTGGCGAGAATGGTGATGCCGCGCTCTTTTTCGAGTTCGTTACTGTCGAGGATACACTCGCCAATCGACTCGTGGTCACTGAAGGTGCCGGTTTGGCGCAGGAGTCCATCGACGAGCGTGGTCTTGCCATGGTCGACGTGGGCTATGATGGCAACGTTGCGGATGTTTTGGGCCATGTTGGCGTGCTTTTGCCGTGAAAGGCGGCGAAGGATTGTCGCCATTGGCGGGTCGCGGTCAACTACGGCGGTGGTTCGGTTGTGAAAGAACTCAAAGAAGCTAAAAAAATGACGGTGGCAGAGCGGCCTCGGTTGCGCCGATTGCGGCGTGGGTTGCTGGTCCTGATTCTGGCTGTGATTGCGGCAACATGGCTGGTTCAGCATCACGTGGTGTCATCTGCACAGCCCAGCGTATTTGCGGTAGGTGACGTGCCTGTAGCTGATTGCATCTTGGTGCCGGGAGCGAGGATCTACTCGAATGGCGAGCCCTATCCGATGCTGATCGATCGTCTGGCGATCGCTAGGGAACTCTTGCGGCTCGAAAAAGCACCTCTGATTGTCGTTAGTGGCCGCGGGGGAGGTGGATTGGCCGTTGATGAAGTTGCCGCGATGCGACGGTGGCTTGAGCAGCGTGGCGTGCCAAGCCAAGCAATCGAAGATGATCCGCTCGGCTTGCGAACGGTCGATTCATTGCGTCGGTGCAAGGCCGTCTACGGGCACAAGTCCGTGATCGTGGCCAGCAATGACTTTCATGTGCCACGCATGCTGTTTTTAGGCCGTCACTTTGGGCTGGCGAGTTTCGGGGTCGCCGCGCCACCGCTGCACCGATATTCCGCCTTTGCGCTTTGGAAGAACCGTGGTCGCGAGGTGCTGGCGCGGGTTAAGGCGTGTCTCGAGGTGTATGTATTCGGGACCGAATGACGCACTTTACCCAGGAATTGGCGATGCGGTGTCTACGGGAGCGGGACGCCGATTTTGCGCAACTCATGGGTCAGTTGCAGCAGAGGTAGTCCAATGATGGCGGTGTGGTCACGGCTGTCGATGTGTTCGAACAGCGTGATCCCGAGTTGCTCTATTTTGTAGCTTCCGGCGCAATCAAACGGCTTTTCGGCATCTACGTAGCGGGCAATTTCTTGGTCGGTGAGGTCGCGCATGATTAACCGCGTGATGTCACAGAACTCGGTGAGGCCTTTGTCGTGAGCAATGGCGACCGCAGTGATTAGGCGATGTTCTCGGCCACGTAGCCTGTTCAGTTGTTGGATGGCGCCCGCGCGGTTCTTCGGTTTGTCGAGCAGATCGTCATCGAGAACGGCAGCTTGGTCGCTGCCTATGACCACGCAGGTTGGGTTGCGGTCAAAGACGGCCGTTGCCTTGCGCCGTGCAAGTTCTTCTACGACCACCATTGGCTTGTGGCCGAGTTGCTTGACGTCTTGCTCGTCGACGCCCGGTGCTTCGCAAGTGAAGGGCACCTGCAGGCGTTCCATTAATGCACGTCGGTAGCCCGAGGTGCTTCCCAATATCAGGCCAGCCATGCGAGCGATCGTCTCGGAACGCGATGTAGATGCAAGTCTGTCCCGGCAGGACAATTGGTGTTTGCCGCGGTCTTCCGGTTCTTGATCAGGATGGTCGTTAGTTTCTCACATTAAACTACTTATGATATTTCCTTGATTCTCTTTGGGGGGCGGTTCTCGAGCAATTATCGACCGTGTGAAACTAGTCATTTTGATCCTGCGGGTTCTGGCCCAATGAAATCCCGAGCGAGGTTCACAGTTACACCTCGTGAAACTTATCGAACTCGGCCCTACATCTACTGGTATGAAGATCGGATCCCTATTTGGCGGATTGCTACCGCTGCTGTTGCTGGTTGCTTGTGGTGGTGACAAGTCAGACGCGAAGTCGCCTAAAACCTCCCCGGCCACCAAGGCAAGCAGTGCGTCGACGAAGAAGAGTCCGCTCAGTAAACCCGCTGGCGGTTCCAGTGACGTGAAGCCGGCTAAGAAGCCAGCAGCTGCGCAAGATCCGAAACCGAAGCGAATCCGCCGCCCCCGCGTCGATTATCGATTGATCAAGGCGTTGCTTGGTAATTACCCACCGGCACCAGCAGCTCCCGTAAAGGCGACACCAGAGTTGGTTGCCCTCGGTAAGGCGCTCTATCACAGCGAGCATCTGTCGCAGAAGGGCAACCTTAGTTGCGCGTCGTGTCACGATCTGAGCACCTATGGTGTCGATAATAAGCCGACATCACCGGGCTCGACTGGTGAGAACGGTGATCGCAACACGCCGACAACCTACAACGCCTCGCGTCATTTCCGCCAATTCTGGGATGGCCGCGCTGAGTCGGTTGAAGAGCAGGCGATCATGCCGGTGCTCAATCCAATCGAACACGGCCTCGCGGATGAAGCGGCGGTGATGGCGAAGATCAACGAGCAGCCGGACCTAGTCGACGGCTTCAAGAAAGCCTTCCCAGGTGATGATGCCGCGATCAATGCAAAGAACTTCGGCATCGCGATCGGCGCCTTCGAGCGAACCCTGGTGACGCGTTCGAAGTGGGACGATTACATCGAGGGAAATCAGCGGGCTTTAAGCAATCAGGAGCTGTTGGGCCTCAAGACCTTCTTGGACGTCGGTTGCAACCAATGCCACCTGACGCGCCTGCTCGGTGCGAACGCTTATCAGAAACTGGGCTTGCGAGTCCCTTACACCGGCAAGGATACGGGTCGGATGAAGGTCACTGGTGACGTGGCCGACAAGTACTCGTTTAAGGTGCCGTCGCTGATCAACATCGAGATGACCGCGCCTTACTACCACGATGGGTCGCTCGCGACACTCGAGGAAGCGGTCGCGGCGATGGGCAAGAACCAGCTCGCGTTGGACCTTAAGGATGAGCAGATCGCGAACATCGTGGTGTTCTTGAAGGCGCTTACCGGCAAGTTGCCGGAAGAGTTTGCCAAGAAGAAGTAGCCTGGTAGGCAATTGCGCCGGCCTCAGCATGGCCGGCGGTACCAGTTAGATCTCGCAAAGGATCTGACGTTTAGCGAACTGCTGCGGCGTTACGTGTCATGTCCGCATAGTGACCATTGAGCCGCATCAGATCTTCGTGGTTGCCACGTTCGCTGATCTTGCCACCTTCGAGTACTAAGATCTGATCGGCATTGCGGACAGTCGATAGGCGGTGCGCAACGATCAGTGCCGTACGGCCACGCAGTGCCGTTACCAGCGCGTGCTGTAGTCGCTCTTCGGATTCACTGTCGATGCTCGCAGTGGCTTCATCTAGCACCAGTACGTCGGGTTCGACGACCAGTGCGCGGGCGAACGCTAGGAGTTGTCGTTCTCCTTGTGAGAACGTCGCGCCGCGCTCGGCGACTTCTGATTGCAGTCCGTCCGGCAAGTTGCGTACGAAGTCGGCGGCGCCGACGGTTTCGAGCGCATTCCAAACACGTTCTTCGCTGACTGTTGGGTCGAATAGGCGCACGTTGTCGATCACGGTGCCAGTGAACAAGAACAGATCTTGGGCGACGAACGAGATGCGGCGGCGTAGATGCGAGATGTTGAGGTCACGCACATCGACATCGTCGACCTTGACGCTGCCGGAACCGACTTCACGTAGCCGCGAGATCAGTGACAATAACGTCGTTTTGCCGGCGCCAGTGGGACCGACGATTGCGATGGTTTGGCCACGGTCGGCCGTGAACGAGATGCCGTCGAGGACCGTTGGGCCGTCACCATAGGCGAACTTCACGTCTTCGAACGTGATCTTGGCGACGCCGCTTCTGGGACTGTCGATGGCGCTTTGGTTGTTGGTGCGCGGCGGCGGGAAGGACGGCTCAGCGAGCAGTTGGAAGATCCGTTCGCAGCTGGCGAACGCGGCTTGGAGCACGTTGTATTTCTCACCGAGCTCACGGATCGGGCCGGACAGTAGCCCGAAGTAGAGCCAAAATTGGATGAATTGGCCTGGCAGCATCTCGCCGCCGAGCACGGCTTTGCCACCGAACCACAGCAGTCCAACGGTGGTTGCTCGCAGAGCGAGGTCGATGAGTGAGAAGAACACCGAGAAGTGCTGGACTGTGTCCTTCCACGAGTCGGCCGTCGCTTGGTTGTGTTTTGCATAGCGCGAGGTGATGGAACCTTCGCGGCCATAGGCTCGTGTCGTGCGGATGCCGCCGATCATTTCGGTGGCGAATGCGTTTTGCAGGGCGATTCGGCTGCGTACTGCGCGATACGACTTTTGCGCCTTCTTCCGAAAGATGACGCTGAGGATGACAACGATCGGGGTCGTCGCGACGGTGAATAATGCGAGTTCGGTGTCTAGGAAAAACAGCACCGCGAGCACGCCGAATATCTTCAGCAGATCGAAAGCTGACTGCAGCACGCCGGTAGAGATCAACTCATTGAGGTTCTCTACGTCGCTAGTGATGCGCGTTGTCAGCTTGCCTGCAGCGTTGCGTTCGTGAAACGACAGGCTCGTTGACATGACGTGCGAGAATAAGCGTCGTCTAACATCGCGGATGACACGTTGCCCGTTCCATGCAGTCAATAGCCCATACACATACCCGAGTAGAGCACCACAGAGCGTCACCGCGATGAAGCCGCCGCCATACCACCACAGCATCGATAGGCGTTCGCCTTCTTCGGCGGAGCTGTCGCTCATTGGACCATCGATCGCGAGCTTCATCAGCCATGGACCGAGTAGCTCGAGCCCGAACGATAAGGATAAGATCAGGAGGCACGTGAAGAAGCCGCGTTTGTAGGGGCGCACAAACGGCCAGAGTTCTTTGAGGAAGCTGGGCTGAAAGCGCGCGGTCGGCAAGTCGTCGTCGTAGGGGTTGTTCATCGCGAACCTCCCGCTGCATCGTCACTGTCAGTCTCGAGCGCACGTGCTTCCGTTTGCAAGCGCCAGGCTCGGGCATAGAGGCCGCCGTGCTGGAGCAGCTCGTCGTGCGTCCCGCGTTCTATGACCTTGCCATGATCGAGGACAAGGATCAGGTCGGCGTTTGAGGTGACGCTTAGTCGGTGAGTTGTCGCGATAACGGTGCGGCCACGACGGCTGTCATTGAGTCCGTCGAGAATGCGCCGTTCGGTGCTTGGGTCGACCGCGGACAGGGTGTCGTCGAGAAGCATGCCCGGTCGATCGCTCAAGACGGCGCGCGCTAGCGAGACGCGTTGTTTCTGGCCACCTGACAGTGTGACGCCACGTTCCCCAACCACGGTATCGATGCCATCGATCAGTTGTGGCAGATCTTGGTCGAGCGCGGCGGTGGTTATGGCGGCGTCGCGTAGATCTGAATTGGTCTCCTGATCATCGAATGTGATGTTGTTGGTGACGGTGTCGCTGAATAAGAACGGTTCTTGCGGCGCTAGTGCGAATAGCTTCCGTAGGCTGCTTGGCGCGAGGTCTAGCACATCATGACCGTCAACGAACATTGTGCCGCGCGGCGGGTCGTAGTAGCGCAGTAGCAACGACAGCAGAGTCGATTTGCCACCGCCTACTGGGCCGATCAGGCCGAGTTTCTGACCCGGTTGGATTGTGAACGAGAGACCTTCTAAGGCCGGTTTATCGGTTTCGGGATAGGTGAACGTCAGGTCACGAACTTCGATGGCACCCCGTAGTTCCAGTTGCGTGCCTTCTTGCGGTTCGGGCTCGGCCTCGAAGATCTCTTCGATGCGAATCGCTGCTGCGTGGGCGCGCGGCAGCATCGCAATAGTCCACCCGAGGATCTGAAGCGGGAAGGCCATTAGTCCCAGATACATCATGAACTGGAACAGTTGACCGACGGTGATCTGACCAGTGATGACTTGGTGGCCGCCGACCAGTAGCACGCCGAGCATGACGAGTCCGGTGCTCGAGTGCATTAGCGCATTCATCATCGAACGCAATCGAACCAGTCGCAGGTTGGCCAATAGGTAGCGACGATTCTTCGTCGCCATTGCAGCAAGTTCGTGATCGGTGATGTCGAATTGCTGAACGACACGCACGCCGGCAAAGTCTTCTTGAGCTTGCTGCGAGATCCCTGCTATTGCTTCCTGTGACTTTTTACTCCACTTGTGGAGGCGCGGCAGGATGAACTTCATGCTGACGAAGACTGCGAGCAGTGCTGCTAGCGATGCAAGCGCGACAGCGATGTCCATCTGCAGCATCAACACCATGCCTGCTGGCAGTAGGCACAAGGTCGCGCCGCCATGTAGCAGCATCGGCCCGATCACGAAGCGCACGAGTTCGATGTCCTGCGTCATGCGCGACGTGATGTCGCCGGTTCTTGACTTGTCGAACCAGGCGATCGGCAAGCGCTGCAAGTGCGCTGTCATCTCATCCTTGAGGGATTGCTCGACCATGCGCGAAGCGTTGATGAGCAATTTGCGCGCAGCGAATCGTGTCAACGCTTCAGTGATCGCTAGGCCCAGCAGTAAGAAGCATGTGTTGGCTAGCGCTTCTGTCGATCCGCCCTTTGGCAGTGTGTCCAGCATGTCGCCGAGCAAGCGCGGCATCCACAGCATGATGCTGCAGTTGATCGGGAGCAGTAGCAGCCCGACCATGACCATGCCCCTGTGTCGGCACAGGTGCTGGAACGGGCGGCGGAAGGCGCGGGACAAAGAACGGAACAAGGACAATGTGCTGGCAGCATCAACGGCAGGGCCAAGTGTTGCAAACTTAGTCACAATCTCGCGTCCTTGCAGCCATGGACTCAACTCGGGACTTGGCAGCCCGATTTACACCACTTCAAGGCCCCAACCTGCCGATATCCCACGGACCATGCCACGGTACGTCAATCAGGCACTCTTGATGAAGCAACCATCCCTTAAGAGCGAGGCTGGATTCACTTTCGCAGAACTGACTTTTGCGATGCTGATTCTGGTGGTTTCCTCGGCTGCCCTGATTAATCACCTCTCGATCAATTATTCCACGACGGCGACGGAGCGGGACCGCGTTTTCGCTTTCAGTAAGGCGCAAGCGATTCTTGCTGAGATCCAAGTGTATGTGGACCGCGGGCAAGTTGATGCCGCCGTTGATCTTGACGTTCTCGATGATGGCATCTCTACCAAGTCGCCGTTGACGATCCAGGAAGAGAATGGCCTGCTAGTTACAGCGGATCACCCGGTCTCGGGAAATTATCGTCGGGATGGTAATTGGCTTTGGTCTCGCCGCATCACGGTGCAGCCGTTCTTGGGCCTCAATAATCGCAATGTGCGATACGTCACGGTGCGAATTTTTAAGCGGGACCGTGCCGGCAATGAGAGCCCGATGGCCGACTTGTCGGCTGTGATCAATTCCGCTGGTAGCGCCTACCCGACAACGCAGGTGTTCGACGTCTACTTGTTGGCGGTTGAGAATATCCCGGGGTGGTGGGTCTTCATGGACTCGATCAAACCGTTTGTCGAGTCGATGATCACCGACCTTGAGAACCGGAACCCAGGCCTGGAGTTCCGAACGCATTGGATCACAAAAGCTGCGTATGGTCGCAACATGGCCTACCGGCCGTTCATCAACGAGGCTCAAGACAGCCTCAATCCGGTGAACGAGGTTTACTACTATCCGGGGGCGATGCCTGAGGGTAGTGCGTCGGCTTATTACTACGTGCCCGACAACATTAAGGCGCGGATGAACCTCGATGGCGAAGAGGTCAACGGCTACGACGCTGATTCTAACCCTCATCCGTATGCTCTTGCTGACTTCTATAACCACGCGATGCGCTACCCCGATGAGTATGCGTTGTGGCAAGCTCGGGTCGGGGATGTTGAGCAGCGTGAAGACGATATTGCAGACGCGATAGCGGCTGGTATTGCGGTCCCCGATGAGTTGACAGACATGTCCAAGGAACCGACTTTGCGGATTCTGTTGGACGAGATGAATACCAGCCCGGAGAAGTACAAAAACGCGCTGGTCATCAATCTGCATGGTGAATTGATCCCGATGCCAGCATTGCGCAATTTCAGTGATGCAGCTAAGGATCCGATCAATCACCCTCAGTGGCGGTGTGTCACGCACCCAGAAGAGTTGCGCACCAAGAAGGGTGATACGGGCGTGACCGATGCGTTGCGTTTACGGATGTATGCGTACACGGATTACCCGCAGTTCTACAGCGGGGTTGACCGGATGTCTGAACCCATGGTCGTTGAGGTGATGGGGGTCAATCTGGTGGACTCACTCAATCCGACTCAGTTGGTTGATGAGGCAGTTCTACAGAACCTTCGGGGCGGCGTTGAGGTTGACGGTACGTCTGACTACTTCACGTTTACCGACGCGAAGCACGTTAGCGAGGGCCCGAATACCGCAGAAGAGATGTACTACACGGCTGAGTACATCTACGACCCTAGTAATCCGCGCTTGGCAGAACCGCGGACGCGTATCTATCTCTACAACACGCCGCTTAGTTGTAGCTTGGTTGACAATAAAGGTCTCGCCAACAGCGAGCGTGCACGGCTCTACCAAATGGATTACGTGCCAAGCCCGGTCGATGCTGGGCCGAGTTTCTCCACGGATCTGTTTTCGAACGGCACGGGTACGAAGAACACCGCACGTTGGACGCTTGATCTTGATCCATCGATCTTGACGAGTTCGATGTTCGTCAGTCCGGACGGTAGCGCATACGACCCAACCGGTGATGTGCAGCTACAAGTGCGGACGCGCGTTGCGAGTAACGCCTCGACTGGCAGCACAGATTGGGAGATTGGCGGAACGATGTTTCCGACGATGCTTCAGCCGGACAATCTCTCGACTACCTACGCGTGGTGGTCGGACAGTGCGGACGACGTGCCAATGACCGAGCGTGTGCAATACAACGGCGACCCGCGGCATCTACCCTACAAGGATTGTTTTAGCGGCGGTGACGACTTCCCGGACAGCTACAACTGGTATCACGATCGCCTCAACAACACGGGTGAATACGCCCAGACTGACTTTGGCAGTATTAACGGAACCTACTTGCGTAATCGCTGGGAGGATTCGATGTGGTGTGACGTGCCGCGTTACTTCCAGTTGTTGCGTGGTGGCTTGGTGGATAGTGCCTGTGTCTACACTTCACTGACGGGGTTTTCGTACTACTATCTCGGGATTGGTAATGAGATTGGCTACGACGACGCCAACGGCTATCCGAACTCGATTCCGAGTGATCTGACGCCTCACGGCGGCTCGGGTAATGGCTACATCAACTCGATCACGGGGCAGCGCAAGTGCATTTTGGTGTCTAGCAGTGCCTTTGGATGGAACTACTGGACGGGCTTTCCGTGGCTTGGTGAGCTTTATCCAGACTCACTTGCGTCGACGTTCTTTGATACGTCGGGCGGCACTGCGCGTGGCAACTTGCCCGCTGGCACCACTCTTGATCAAGCGTTCCGATACAATACGCAGATTGCGTACAACGTCTCGGGGCGGATGGCTTACGGGACGACGCTCTATAGCAATCATCAGCGAACGTCTACGAACGGATGCTCGACGTTCTTCAACATCGGGACGTCGTCGAGTCGATTCCGCCACTTGTTTAGCAGTGGCGACGCAAACTTGACGTTGGTAGGCGAGGAGGTCGCCGACAATTACGGCATGACTATGCCGTCGACGGCGCCGGTCAGTCGACCATTCGTGCTCAACTACAGTGGAACCGGTGGCGACCACTGGAACTACCCGCCCTATACGACGCGCTATACCGGTTCGCTCTCAGAGATCTATTACACGCACGGTCTTGGTACTGGCTCTGGGTTGATCAAGCTGACTAACCCGGCAAGTTCGAGCGCCGGATATATCGTCGTCAACGGTATTGATAAGGCCGTGGAGGCTGGCACGACATTCATTGCGAAATGGGCTGTCTTGTCGTTAGCGCACTCGTTCTTCGAGGTCGGTGATACGAGCAATTCGTTGCGTATTCCGCAGTTGGCTCGCGTCGAGATCACGTCGCCGACAGACATCACGGAACTCAATGATCCGTCTGAGATCCAGATCTTGTACGGCACGTCGTGGAAGCGTTGGGACGGTTTGCCCTACACGCAGAGTGGCACGTTCGCTGAGGATGAGTCACTGCTCGAATACAAGATCACGTACTCGAACGACAACGGCACGACGTGGCGTTTTGTTCAGGACGATACTGTGGCCACGATCGGAGAATTGCCCTCATCGCCCATACATCTGGTTAGTGACTCCGCGATCGGTAGCGAGAGCTACACGTGGGATACGCCGGCGGAGAACTTTCCTGAGGCTAGCTATCTACTACGCATTGAGTGTTTCCGGGATGGCGCCCAAACGCACTACTCCTGGCATCAAACCAAGATCTTCATCCAGCGATGAATCGAGTCATGAGCAGCTATTCTAAGAAGCGTTCCGGCGAAGCCGGTTACAGCATGATCGAATTGGTCATCTCGTCCGTGTTGTTGGCGGGGATGATCTACGTGGTTACGTCTTTGTCGCTGAGTGGCGGGCAGGCGCAGGAATATTCACGCCGGTTGAATCGTGTCACCGAGATCACTCAGGAATTGATCGACGACATGCGCCTCGAGCTGGTTTCTTCGGTTCGTATATTTGGCAATGACACGGAAGGTCTCGCCAACCTAGCGGCGCTCGATCTCGATGCTGCCCCGACGCCGCTTGCAGGCATGTTGTTGCCGACTGTTTCAGAAAACGAGACGGTGCGTACCGACACGGCTGGCTCGGAGATCACTGGCAACTCGATGTTTTTCGCTAAGTTGGCATGGAGCGATCGCTACATCTGCAATAGCTCAGCCGAGTACCTCGTCGACGTATATCGATGGGTCTACTACTACTTGACACCCGAAGACGGTGGCCCAGATCCGGGGCACCCGATTGGTCTGAACATCGTGCGTATGGTCAGCGAACCACTTGTCGATGCGGCTTCGATTGATCGTATTGATGATCCGATTGATCAGGCTGAGGTCTTGTTGCATCTGCTCAACGCGACGGAGGATGCGGACGGTGGGACTCATGATGCTTGCGAGATTGTTTGGGTTCGCGGTGATCTGCCGACAACTTCTGGTACGTTGCGGCAGATTGATTCGAGCGATGGCTCGTTGAGTTTGACCCCGATCTACCCGCGACCCGACCCATTCGCGGTCGCTAGCTCGGGCGAGACCGCAACTGGTTTGCTTAGTTATCGTCATCACTCAGTTGCCAGCATCTATTCGCTGCCTGTGTTTGGAGTCGGTCGTTACGGGGTGGTGGACGAAGGCGAAGGCGGGTTTCCGCACGGCTTTGAGATCCAGGTCGTCGGCCCAAGCTCGGCGCGCCAGGTGCTGATCCACATGGTCAACTCGAGCACCCAGAAGTCCGGCCACTTTGCTTGGAGCGACATGCAGGTATCCGTCGACGCGCGCGACTTGTAGTTGCTGTGGTCGAGGCCATGGACCGGTTCGTCTGTGCTCGTGAAGCGGTTTCTTGAGTGAGGGCGCCTCTCGACCTAGGCCCGCGGCATGCTCGCTCCATGGCATTGGAGTTACCAGACCACATGTCTTGGCGGGGTTCTTTGGTCCGAACGAATGCTCTATGGGGGCGTCATCAGGGCAGGAGGCATGCTCTGCTGTCAGCGTTGGGCGAAGGTTGCCGCGTGGCTACCAGGGCAGCATTTCCGGAAATGCGGTGGTCGTGATGGGGGGAGCAGCCACTGAAAGCCATGTTCGGGGAGCCAATTCGCCCTGCTCTGGGCCCCGGATCGGTGTCTTTTGGGCCGCCGAACTCAGTTTGACGGCCACGTTCCGCCGTGACATGTTGATCCGAGCGGGGGCCAGGCGTAGGATTCTCGCCCCCTTTCCGGCCCAGGACCCTCGTTCGAGGGTGCCCCGGCGGTCGGCAGCTAGACTGAGTTAGCATCATCGAAATGGAACAAAGCCTCCCCCAGGAGCTCGTGAAGCAAGTCGGCGGTTCGTTCCGCTTGACCGCCCTTCTGCAGAAGCGTGTTCGCGAATTGGTCCGTGGTCAGCGTCCGCTGTTCGAGACCCGTGAGCGTAATTACATCAAGATCGCCAGCGAAGAGCTGAGGCGCGGCCTCATTGAGTTGGTGGCTGACGAAGAGCAGAACGAGCCGACGCTCTAAGCGCCGGTCGCTAAGGCATCATTCCTTGCGATGCCTTCCGCGCTCAGCTATTTGAGCGCCGCCACTTCACTTCCAATGGGCAACTCTAGTCGCGCAGTGACTACGTAAGCCCCTGGATCGCACAAGCGGATGCGGGCACTAGGAAGCGTCAGGCGCGCTCGGCGCCTGCGCTACTCAGGTTTGTCGCTAGCAGCGTCGTCGTCATTGCTGTCGTCCGCTGCTTCCGGCTCAACCTCAGACGGCAAGAACGCGCCGAAGCCGTCGAGCGTCGGTTGACGAACCTCTGCACCGTCTTCGCTGCCGGACGTCCGTGGTGCCGTTGCTGTGAACGGC
>Ga0315331_10000336_pt1 | contig 31297 bp, 26 predicted proteins | sample M160m34915metaG_FD_203456 | JGI IMG/M metagenome (GOLD analysis project Ga0315331, IMG submission 203456) | Ammonia-oxidizing marine archaeal communities from Monterey Bay, California, United States - M1 60m 34915 | ecosystem: Environmental > Aquatic > Marine > Intertidal zone | place: USA...
ATTTAAAAAGGTTCTTCGACTGGCAGTGTTAGCCGGCAAGCCAAGAGTGAGAAAAATGTTATTGTCGAAGGACAAAATTGTAAAGGAATTATCAGAAGACCTGACTGTTGGCAATTGCTGGGTTCAAAACACCTTTGAAGATTCATTTGAATTAGCCCGATCTATTATCCGCAAAAATGAAAATAAAAATGAAAAATCTTTTGTTTTTATCAACATGATGGAAGCTCATTTCCCCTACCATATTGGCCCAACTTTCAAGCTGAGTCAAAAAGGATTAAGAAATAAAACAAAAGAAATAAAGGGTCTTTACCATATGCTGAACCAGAGCTTTCTTAAGAAAGACAAACAGTATATTCGTCCTGAAATAGCTGAAATTATAAAGAATCGGCAACATGAAAGCTGGAAAATTCTTCAAACTAAACTCGATCAATACATTCAAGAATTGCATCAAGATAAAAACAACCTTGTTGTGTTTTGCTCAGATCATGGAGATAATTTTGGAGACCAAGAATGGTTTTATCATTTCTCTAATGTGACAGATGCTGGTAATAAAGTTCCGCTTTACTGGTTAGACAACGAATCTAAAAATGCACGTATAATAACAAACCCCGTTTCGTCGCGTTTCATACAAAATAGCATTTTAAAAAAGTGCGAGCTACCTTATGGTGAAGGAACCTTATTTGAAGAAAATCAGCTCAATTTACCCATACTTCAAAGTTACTGGTACAACAATAGCGGCAAAACAATGGATAAATTTATTTACAATCAATTTTGCTTTATCCAGGACAATACGAGATATGTTTTTAAAAACAATCATTGGCTTTCAGCACCAATAACCACTGGTGAAATAGAGCCCATTTTTAAACCACTGTCGATTGGAACAGACCCAATAAATGAATTTGTTTTTGACGCAGAACGCAAGGCAATGCTTTTAAAAAATTTAGCTGAATTCAACCATTTTCAGAAAAAATGGTTGCCCTGACATCAGGCAATTTTTCTAATCTACTTCAAGTCTCTCATTTTAATTAAACCTGAAATAAGGCATGAATCTCCGCTTGAGAAAACCGGATTGAAGTAAATTGATAATGCAAATTTTCTATCTTGTATCGCAATACAACCCTAATCTATGAGAAAACTCTACATTCTAATTTTTACGCTACTTCCGTACGTTTGCATTGCTCAAATGGGGACATTGAAGGGCAAATTGCTCGATGACTTAGGATATGAGCTCATCGGCTGTGATATTTATCTTGATGATAAAATGGTTGCTACTTCAAATAATTCAGGAGAATATACCATTGAAGCTTTACCAGGAACCCATAAAGTTACCTTTAAAGCATTTGGTTTCGACGATGTATCGGAAGAAATTGAATTCGTAAGTGGTGTAACCATTACGAAAGACGTTACCTACAAAGAAGACAAAAATCTTATTGAAGAAGTAGTTGTTTCTGCCGGTAAATTTGAACAGAAAATAAGTGAAATTACTGTCTCGATGGCCATACTAAAACCCAATCTGATTGAAAGTAAAAATACCGTTTCGTGCGAAGAAATAATTGAACAGGTTCCTGGAGTAAACATGCAAGAAAATCAAATTTCCATTCGGGGCGGAAGCGGATTTAGTTATGGTGCAGGAAGCAGAGTATTATTAATGGTAGACGACATGCCGATGTTAGCTGGAGATGCCAACGATATAAAATGGAGCTCTTTACCAATTGAAAATTTAGAACAAATCGAAATTATAAAAGGAGCTTCTTCTGTTCTATATGGATCTTCAGCGCTGAATGGTGTAGTTCATATTCGGACTGGTTTTCCTAAAATAAAACCCAGAACAAATGTGCGTATCTTCTCAGGGTATTACGACACCCCTTATTCCGACTACAAAGGCACTAACCTCTCTGGTAATGGAGACACCACTTTAAAACGAAAAGACCAACATTGGTGGACAACACCAAAATACTATACTGGCATGAATTTCTTCCACTCCAGAAGAGTTAAGGAAAACCTTGATTTAACATTTGGAGGTGCTGGATTTAAAGACCTTGGATACCGCCAAGGGGAATGGGAAGAACGAGCAAGGCTGAATGTTAATCTCCGGTATCGATCAAAAAAAATTGAAGGTCTCGCAATTGGATTGAATGGGAATGCCCAAGCCTCTCAGGGGTCATTATTTTTCATCTGGCAAAATGCAGATAGCGTACTTATTCCTCAAGGTGGAACAGATACTTCAACGACAACCTTGAGTGAGTACAATACGTACCGAATTAATGTAGATCCCTATGTTACCTATTATTCTAAAAAAGGAAACAAACACAGTCTTAGGTCTCGATGGTACAATACAACGAACCTCAACAACACTAATCAAGCGGCAACAGCCAACACCTATTACGCAGAGTATCAATTTGCTAAGCGCAATAAAGAAAAAGATTACAATTTCACTACTGGAATTACCACCATGTATACCTCAGTTACTTCAGAACTTTATGGCGATCACAATTCCAATAATGTCGCAGGATATGCACAATTTGACAAGAAATTCTTTGATCGGTTGAATCTGTCAGGAGGTATTCGATTAGAGTATTTTAGAATCGATACTGCTGAAACTAACTCAAGTTTCACTATTAGAGAAAAAAAATTACCTGTACAACCTGTTTTGCGTGCAGGAGCAACCTATGAATTAGCAGAATTCACATTTCTACGAGCATCTTATGGACAGGGATATCGATTCCCAACGATAGCAGAAAAATACATTTCAACTTCCGTAAGTGTACTCAATATTTTTCCAAATCCTTCTGTCGATGCTGAAACCGGTTGGAGTGCTGAAATTGGTTTAAAACAAGGATTTAAAATAAAAAAATTCAAAGGGTTTATTGATGTTGCTGGTTTTATTACAAAATACCAGAACATGATGGAATTTATGTTTGGCTTATACTATCCTAATGGTGATGCTTATGTCTACCCGAGTCCTGGCGTATCACCTCCTACATTTGCAAATTTTGGTGCCCAATCTAAAAACGTTCAAGAGGCACAAATCAGTGGTGTAGATTTTCAAATCATGGGCCAAGGCAATCTAACGCAAAATTTTTCAATTGATCTTTTTGCAGGATATACCTACATGAACCCTGTTTCTCTGAATGTAGACTCTGCCTATAAAGCAACCTTTAGCGACACCTCAACAACGCTGTTAAAGTACCGATTCAACCATCTTTTGAAATTTGATATTCAATTCAATTATAAAAAATGGTCTGTAGGAATTAGTGCTCGTCACAATAGCTTTACACCAAACATTGATCTCGTATTCGAAGAGCCGCTTATACCTAATACTAACCTGGCCATTTTACCAGGGATGAATACGTATCGAGATATTCACAATCGTGGAGATTGGGTTTTCGATTCCAGAGTCGCTTGCCAGATCAAAGATTATTTAAAAGCATCATTCGTTATCAAGAATGCTCTTAATAGAGAGTACATGAGCCGACCGGGTGACGTTATGCCACCCAGAACGTATGCAGTTCAGCTCTCTTTTAACTTTTAAAAGTTCTTTTCATACTGTCAACAATTTTCTACAAATACCTTTGATTTGGATATTCGAAAAGCGTACCTTAGCTAAAGGATGAAACAGCAAGACATTGCCAAACATATCGGTGAATTATTGTATTACCATGACTGCGTAATTCTACCCAATCTGGGAGGTTTTATTGCCAACTATTCTTCAGCAAGGGTTGATACTCACCGGAAACTAATCCATCCACCTAGCAAACGGATTTTATTTAATAAACATGTTAAAGTAAATGACGGACTTTTAGCCAGTAAAATTGTAAAAGAAGAATCCATTTCATTTGAAAAAGCCAATAAGGTGCTGAGTTCTTTTATTCATTCAGTTCAAAAAAAAATCAATGCCGGTGAGCGCGTTGCATTTGAGAAAATTGGTGTGCTTTATTTAAATAAAGAAAACAACATTCAATTTATACAGGATTCAACTAACTTTTTAACCAGTAGTTATGGTTTACCATCCGTTGACCTCATTCCAGTTGAGGAAAAAGTTGAATCGAAAGTCATTGAAGATAAAAAAGAACCGAAAATTATTCCTATTGTCCCTGTAGGGAACAACCAATCAAACGAAATTCCTAAGAAAAAGCAATCTACCGTACAAAACAGTACTGAAGATTCTACTCCCGAAAAGGAAAAAGAGGAAAAAAGGAAATCCAGTGTTGTGCTTTGGGCCGCAGCTATTTTATTACCTATTTTTCTATTGTATTCTATTTTTGTAGGCTATAATGGATATCAAGATGGAAATGGATTTAATACAGCATCATTTAACCCTTTTAATTGGTTCTACCATCAAGATTCTGTTTTTGATTTAGAACCAAATCCACAAGAACAGTATTCATCGACAGACATTCAAGAAATATCCCATCAAACAGTGGTTCCAGAAATTGAGCTGCCTGAACCCGTAAGTAAAGATACTTTTACAGTTGATACGGATATTCAGATTGAGACAGTTGACACTATCAAACAGATTGACAATACCGAGGCAGTTGCAGAATCAACTTTCGTTGAAGCAGAGGAAAAGCCAGCTTACTTAGACTTTCGTTATCATCTTATTGGTGGATGCTTCAGTAAAGACAAATACGCAAATAAATTCATTACTGAAATGAAAGAGGAAGGTTTTGAAGCCCAAGAATTGGATTTAAGCAAAGGGTTGCATCGAATATCTTTGGGAGGAACTAATTCAAGAAAGGAAGCGCGTAAACTAAGAAAAAAAGCAAAAGATAAGGGCATCTCTTGTTGGATATTACGACAATAGTGTTTACAAAAACTATTTTCCCCATACCTTTTTTACAAGGCGTACAATGAGCATTAACGCGACTCCAACACCAATAAAAGACAGTGTTCCCCAAATCCAGTTCATTTCGTGTTTTAGCTCTATTATAAATACTACAGAAACCAAAAATACCGTTGCTAGCTCATTCCATAACCTCAACGCTAAGCTGCTCCAAAAAATTTCATTTTTCTTTAGCTTTTGCAGCATGTATTCGCACAAAAAATGATACACCATTAAAACTCCAACCAAGATCAGCTTCACTTGCATAAAATTAAATTCCAATAATGCTGGTCTCAATGCCAACATCCAACATCCAAAAATAAAAGTAAGAATCATGGATGGCCAACCTATAATATACCATAGACGCTTCTGCATGATTTTATATTGTTCCTGAAGTGTATTTCGGACAATCTCGTCTTTTCCCTGAGCCTCGACATGATAGATAAAAAGACGTACGATATAAAACAATGCCGCAAACCAGCAGACCACAAAAATAATGTGTAATGATTTTATAATTAAATACGTTTCTCCCACTTTTCAAAGGTAATGTACTCTGATTAAATTAAAAACCGTTATTTATTCTTCCATATTCCTTTTAGTTTGAATTACTTTGCAGTCTAGAAACTCAGTAAAATGAAATCAATCAATGCGCAAGAAACTTGTGCTACTGCGACAAAATTGGTACTTCCGAATGATACCAACACATTGCATAATCTTTTTGGCGGACAGCTCATGGCTTGGATGGACGAAATTGCCAGCATTTCAGCTGCAAGACACTGCAGGCGCGTAGTCGTGACTGCAGCGGTCAATTCCATTTCTTTCAATCACCCAATAAAACTGGGTGATTTTGTAACTCTTGAAGCCAAAGTTTCAAGATCATTTACTTCATCCATGGAAGTAATCGTTGATGTTTTTGTTGAACATCAAGTAACCGGAGCTCAAAAAAAAGCAAATCAAGCTATCTTTTTGTTTGTAGCTATTGATCAGCTGGGACGACCTATAGAAATTCCTAAATTGCTTCCTAAAACAGATGAAGAAAAAGAAAGATACGATGCTGCACTAAGAAGAAAACAGCTGAGCCTTATATTAGCTGGAAGAATGAAACCAGCGGATGCTACCGAACTAAAAGCCCTATTCGAATAATGAAAGCAACAGTATGTATTTCCATTTTTAACCAGGTCATTTCAGACTACCATCAACAAGATAATGTAGACACAGTAATTGAAATTCCATTTCATGAAAACACTCTAGAAGCCTTACTTTATAAAAAGTGTTGGATAGATACCGTACAATGGCACCTGGAAGACATTATACGCGACCCTCAAATTGACAACGCAAATGGCATTTCAATCAAAAGACGGATTGACCAATCCAATCAAGACAGGACAGATTTAGTGGAGCAAATTGACGATTGGATTAATAACGAATTAGCATCCATCCAGCCACTGGAAACAGCGCGTTTAAATACAGAGAGTATTGCATGGGTTCTTGATCGAATCTCTATACTTTGTTTGAAACTTTTTCATATGAAAGAACAAACAGAGCGGGATGAAGCGGATGAAACTCATTTGAATAAATGCAAATTAAAATATAGCGTACTTTTAGAGCAGGAAAAGGATATGATTCAATCTTACGATGAGCTATTGGAGGATATAGAAGCTGGAAAGAGATACGTGAAAGTATATCGACAAATGAAAATGTATAACGATCAATCTTTAAACCCTGTGCTCTACAGAAACCAAGAATAATATGCACCTCCTGGTTATTCGATTATCAGCAATGGGCGATGTGGCGCTAACCGCTCCCGTAGTGCATTCTTTGCTCGAACTAAACCCAATGCTTTCTATCACTGTAGTTACCAATGGCTTTTACACTCCCTACTTTAATACCTGCGATCGTCTTCATATCCATCCTGCGGATTTAAAAGGAGAACACAAAGGAATTTCAGGTATTCGGAAGCTTTATCGAGAGTTAATAAAGAATGACTTTGATGCTATAATTGATCTTCACGATGTATTGAGAACAAAGGTTCTCCGATCATTTTTCAAATTGAAAAACACAAAAGTGCTTTGCTTCGATAAAGGGCGTTCGGAAAAGAAGAGCTTGCTATCAAATAAACGAGTATTTCGAAAATTACCCCATACCACGGAAAGATATTTCAAAATTTTTCAGCAGCTCGGAATCAAAACTGGGTTTTCTAGTGACCCCTGGACAAAAACTAGTCAATCCGAAATATTGTCCAATTTTAAAGGCATTCATGAAATAAACACTAAGGCCTCATTAATTGGAATTGCACCTTTTGCCAAGCACGAATCAAAGATATGGGGTCAAGAAAAAATTGAAATATTAATTCGCCAAATTCAAAATGAAATCGGGAGTACAATTCTCTTATTTGGCGGTGTCAATGAAATACCAGCGCTCAATGAAATTATTAAAAACAATAACTCAATCATTCTAGTCGCCGGAAAATTAGACTTAGCTTCAGAGCTGAAACTAATGACAGATTTGGACGTAATGGTTTCCATGGATTCTTCCAATATGCATCTGATGTGTATTCTTGGTAAAAAAGTGGTTTCAATTTGGGGAGGAACACATCATTATCTTGGTTTTGGGCCAATAGGAAATGAAAACTTAATCGTTGAAATCCCAAGAAAAGATATGCCTTGCAGGCCCAGTACTATTTATGGAAAAGTCAAAAATGAAAAGCAGTTAGATTGTGCCAAATCCGCAATGAATCGGGTTACCGTAGAAATGGTCTTCGCCAAAATTAAACAAGCAAAATCATGAATTGTTTGACGCGTATTTTTGGGCTTGTTATCTCTTTTATTATTCTCTCTGGCTGCCAGAATAAAGACATAGGTAATGCAGCAGAATCCGATGAAAAAATAGCCGAAAAATCTTCTTTGAATTCCTTTTTTGAAAAAAAATTTAAGGCTAAATCATGGAGAACTAATCCCTCCGATACACTCCTTTTTTCAATTGAAAAAAATTTAGAACAAACCTATTTATCTCGGTATAATTCAATTTGGTTTAATGACAGTGGCTTATCTAAAAATGGTGAAGATTTAATTTATGTTTTAAGAAATATTCAAGGGTATGGTCTTGATTCGACACTATTCGAAAGAACAACAATCAGAAATTTATTGGCGAATGCTAATTCTAATGAAAAAAAATTCCACCTCGAATTAAAATTAACCCGCGAATATTACCGTTTAGGCACCTATTTGAATAGGGGGTATTTGTCTGAAGACAAGTATGAACCCATCTTTGAAATAGACAGTGTCGAAATTGACTTGTCTCAGCATTTACGGGCAGCAGCAGAAAACAATACCATTCTAGAAAGTTTACATCAATTAGAGCCTCAGCTTCCCGAATATAGGCACCTCAGACAAGCACTGGTTCATTTTACAAAATCATACCCTATTACTACTAATTCTGCCCGTATTTGCACATTCAAAACAGATTCTAGTAAATGTATCAAAGGTGCTGCAGATGCATTAGTCGATTTTGGTTACTTAGATAGTAATTCAATCAAAAATGATTCTATAATTATTTGTGCCATTAAATTATTTCAAAAACACAATGGGCTCAATCAAGATGGGAAACCTGGCACAAATACGGCAAAAGCTTTTTTAATCAGTAATCAGGAGAGGTACTTAGCAGCGCAAGCCACTTTAACGAAACTGCGATGGGAAAAAGACCAGCAAAGAACATCCTATATCTACGTCAATATTCCATCTTATACTATGAAAGTTGCAGACAGCGGTCAATATGTTTTTCAGAAAAAAACCGTTGTGGGCAATACCTGGACGAAAACACCCGTCTTTAAAGCCGAGCTAGAGTATTTTGTAATGAATCCTGTCTGGAATGTACCGTACAGTATTAGTTCGAAAGAAATTTTGAAAAAAGTTAAAAAAGACAGCACTTACTTAACTCGAAACGGTTACGTCGTGTCTCAAAAAGGCAAGCAGCTAAATAGCAACTCTATTGATTGGCAAAATATCACACCTAATAATTTCAATTACCAAATTTCTCAAAATTCTGGGAGTGGTAATGCCCTAGGTAAAATAAAATTCATCTTTCCAAATACCAATTTTGTTTACATGCACGATACACCATCCAAACATTTCTTCGCAAAAGACATTCGAGCTTTTAGTCACGGTTGTATCCGCTTACAGCATCCTGTTGAGCTTGCTAAATATCTAGCCGAGAAACAAGATTTAAGTGTTCAAAAAGACAGTATTCAAAGTAAAATTGACACTAAAAAAAATCGCGTGGTTTTATTGAAAGAAAAAATCCCTGTATACATTGAATACCACTTAGCAGGGACTGATGTGAATGGAGAAATCGAATTTTACCGAAATATTTATAAAAAAGATTTACAGCTTCTTGCTGCACTAAATAAGAATCAAAATAGCTGAGCCCTTAAGAATTATAGTACTCAAGAAAATTGTTAAACCCTTGCGGACTATTTAAAATTTTTGAATTCCTCTTGTAATACTTGTTTGGGTGATAAATGTAAAAACAAGACCCGTCTCTTAATAATTGAGTTAACTCTTTGTAGTGTTTAGCTGGAACAGCAGGACAACCATAGCTTCTTCCTAAAACGCCATTATTCGTATTTAAAAATTCTTCCGTAGCGTAATCTGCTCTATGCACTACAACACCTCTGTTGTATGCATTACTATTGAAATTTCTTTCAATTCCATAAAGCTTAATACTTTCCGCATGTTTACCTCTGTAAACTCTACCCGTAATATAAAAGCCCAAACTACTCTTGTGAGAATCATGTTCATTCGAAAATGCAGTAGCATCTAAATCTCCTGAATTTATTCCATGCGCTACAAGGGATCGATGCACCACTTTATTTTCTTCTAGATCAATCACAAATAACCGATCTAAATTAGAAGGGAGTGAAAAGTCTACAATTGTCAAATACCTTTTCTTTTTTAATTTCGAATTTTTTCGCAAGTAATGGTATCCTTTTAAACCATTTTGCAGTGCTCCAAAGCTGATATTTTCTGCTTTAACACAATCGTAAAACGACTCTACAAAACTGTGGAAAGCATCTCTTGCATTTAATGCTGGGCGTTCTACAACAATTGCCGATGAATTCATCAGCCAAAGTCCTATCAACAACAATATTTTTACTTTTACAGAAATCATAAAGAGTCTGCGGCAAATATAATTAAACTTTAAAATTATTTATTGAATTTAACAGATACACATAGCCATCTTTATGCTAAAGAGTTTAAAGACGACCTAGATGAGTCCATACAACGATGCTTAGACGATGGAGTCGAAAGAATATTTTTGCCCAATATTGATTTGGAATCGATTGAACCCATGTTAGCACTGGAAGAGGCATATCCATCCAATTGTTTTGCTATGATGGGCCTACACCCGTGTTCAGTAAAGGAAAATTTCGAAAAAGATCTTTCATTGATAAAGGATTGGTTAACCAAACGTGACTTTGCTGCTATTGGTGAAATTGGTATTGATCTTTATTGGGATAGCTCACTATTAAAACAACAACAAACCGCTTTCATCAAACAAATTGAATGGGCCAAGGAACTCAAGAAACCAATCATAATTCATACTCGGAATTCATTTAACGAAATATTCGAGATTCTTGACGATTTAAATGACGATCACCTTTCAGGAATTTTTCATTGCTTTTCAGGCAATATAGAACAAGCAACTAGAGCAATCGATTACGGGAATTTCTGGCTGGGAATTGGCGGTGTGCTTACCTTTAAAAACGCTGGTTTGGACCATGTTGTAAAGGACATAGATTTATCGCGACTCGTATTAGAGACAGACTCTCCTTATTTGGCTCCAACACCATATCGAGGTAAAAGAAATGAATCTTCGTACCTTAAACTAATTGCTACGAAACTAGCTGAAGTAAAAAATGTAAGTTTGGAGGAAATTGCTCAAATAACAACGGCAAATAGTAAGAAAATTTTTGGACGGTAATTCATGAATGGAAAATCAGTATTGATAATTTATACAGGAGGTACTATCGGGATGATGAAGGATCCCGAAACCGATTTGTTAAAACCTTTTGACTTTGAACAGATAACCAATCAAGTTCCTGAATTGAATCGCTTTGCTTATAAAATTGATTCTACTTCTTTTAGTAAACCGATTGATTCATCCAATATGGGGCCGTCCAAATGGATAGAACTCGCCAACATTATCAATAAGAATTATAATGACTACAACGGATTTGTCATTCTTCATGGTTCAGACACCATGGCTTTTACCGCGTCAGCGTTAAGTTTTATGCTTCAAGACCTTTCGAAGCCAATCGTTTTAACCGGAAGCCAGCTGCCTATTGGAACAATTAGAACAGACGGAAAAGAAAACCTGATTACAGCCATCGAAATTGCCGGAGCGAGCAATAACGGTTATCCCATTGTGTCTGAAGTAAGTATCTACTTTGAATATCAACTATACCGGGGAAATCGAACAACAAAAACAAGCACGGAGCATTTTCACGCTTTCGAATCTTACAACTATCCAAAACTTGCTCAAGCAGGAGTTGAAATAAAATACAACTACAAGTATTTAAGAAGTGTTAAGTCTATTTTTGAAAAACCACTCCAAGTAAATACAACACTGAATCCGAATGTTGGTGTCTTAAAATTATTCCCTGGAATTAATCGTCTTCAAATCATTCATTTTTTTAATACTCCTGAATTAGTTGCTGTTGTCATTGAGACTTTTGGTTCTGGGAATGCTCCGTCTGATAAATGGTTCAAAGACGCACTACAGAGTGGAATAGATGCAGGATTAATAATCGCCAATGTCAGCCAATGTCAAACGGGTTCTGTTCATCAAGGTAAATATGAAACCTCATGCATCTTTGATGAACTCGGAGTTTTATCTGGCAACGATTTAACGACAGAAGCAGCGGTAACTAAGCTGATGTTCTTATTTGGAAAATACGAAGAGGTTAATACCATAAAACAAAAATTTTCTGAGCCTATTTGTGGAGAATTGACGCTTTAGGCACCTTGTCTAAATACATGCGCAATCGGTATATGATTGGCAAAAAATGTGTAAAGTTTTCTTTTCTCATGTTATTGCTTTCATTTGTATAGAGGAGTAAATGAAATTTTTGTATTTTGGCACCCCAAAAGTGAGATACTTTAACTATTCCGGAGAGGTGCCAGAGTGGTTGAACGGGCTACCCTGGAAAGGTAGTGTACTCGCAAGGGTACCGAGGGTTCGAATCCCTCTCTCTCCGCAAGAAGAACTGAAATGTTCAATAATTCTAATGGAAAGGCACTTTTGGATGAATAAAAGGAAGCAATAAAAAAGATTAAAAAACAGTTTTAAACTAAATTAAACACTACAATTTGAAAATCATGAGAAAGTTATTCGCCTTATTTGCTATGATCAGTTTGCTAGCAGCAGGAACAACTAGTACTACATATGCACAAGACTCGGCTGAAGAAGTAAGTCAAACAGATGACTCAGCAACACAGGATAAAGCAGAGATTACTCAAACCCTGAAAGAGAAGTTCATTGAAGGTGGGCCTTTTTTCATGTCTTTTGTATTAATTGCGCTGATCTTAGGATTGGCATTGTGTATTGAAAGAATCATCTTTCTAAATTTATCTACGCAAAACACCGATAAATTACTGTCGGACATAGAATCATCACTTGCTTCAGGTGGAATTGATGAAGCTAAAGAGCTTTGCAGAAATACAAAAGGTCCTGTAGCTGGGATTTTCTATCAAGGATTGGATAGAGCTTCTGATGGAGAAAATTTAGATGCCGTAGAAAAATCAGTTATTGCATATGGCGGAATTCAAGCTGGAATCCTGGAAAAAGGACTGCCATGGATTCAACTGTTTATTGCACTTGCACCAATGCTTGGTTTCCTTGGAACGGTAATCGGTATGATTGACGCTTTCGATTCAATTCAAGCTGCAGGTAAAGTAGATGCAGTAACAGTCGCTGGAGGTATTAAGACGGCCCTTATTACAACCGTTTCTGGTCTTGTAGTTGCCATTATTCTGCAAGTATTTTACAACTACATCGTATCAAAAATTGACAGCTTAATTAATGGAATGGAAGATGCTTCTATTTCGTTTATTGATTTGCTGATTAAACATAACGTATCTAAAGGATAAAAAGGAGTCTTCCAATGGAAAACAAGGCTATAAAAAGAATTCTAACTGGACTAACGGTTGTATTAATGGCAATCGGAGTTATTGTCTCGGCCATATCAATTAAACATGGTGATATTCCAGGTGATAGAGAAACGAAACAATTGGGCATTATTGCCTATAATGCTGAGGCAACAAAATGCCAATGTAACCCAGAAAAGTCTGTCGACGACTTTGAAAAAGAAGAGTTTGCCAGAGTAATGGGGAACATTCAAGGAGCGACATCTACTTCTGTAGGTTGGGCGTTGATTTTAACGCTGTTAACTGTTGCCATTTGGGTCATTTTTATAATCCTAGGATTTCTAAAAAACCCTAAAGGAATTGTGAAAATCGCCATTACATTTGGTGGGTTTATCCTTCTGTTAGTGATCATCTATTTTATGACTGCTACTGAACAAATACCCGAATCATTGTCTGAAGCACTAACTAGAAATAGTGTACAACACGATATAGGTGGATATAATCTGGCAAGCTGGGGAATCGCAACTTCTATTGTTCTGATTGCTCTAGCAATTCTTTCATGGATTGGTGGTGGAATCTACAGCATGGTAAAAAAATAAATTTTAGATGGCGAAAAGAGATATACCTGAAATTAATGCTGGCTCCATGGCTGACATTGCTTTCTTGCTGCTAATCTTCTGGCTCGTAACAACTACGATGGACAGAGACATGGGGCTGAGATTGACTTTGCCTCAGGAAATGCCACCATGTGAGGACTGTCCAGAGGTTAGAGACAGAAATGTGCTTAAAATCGCTGTTAATGGAAACGATGCCATTCAAATAGAAGAGAAAAGAGCTGAAATTGAGGATGTTGCTCAATGGGTGGATGACTTTTACAATAGCGACGAACCAAACATGCCAGAAAGACATTTGGTGGATGCGCAAAGCATATCGGATACCATGGAACGTTTATCCGTTTATATTGAACAAGCCAAGTTAATTCCAGATTTAAAATTACAAGTTGCAACTCTTGATAAGTGGGAGAAAGCACAAAAAGAATGGGAAGGCAAAAAAAATTGTTTTGATTTAACTGAAGAACCGTTTCAGTGTATTTCTAAGCGTGCCATTATTCGATATGAATCCAACAACGGAACTACTTTCGAAACTTACTTTGATGTACTGGATCAAATAAAGGGTGTTTTGAAACGTCTTAGAAATGATTTCTCTATGAGTAGTTTTGGGATGACATATGATGAAATGAGTAAGTTAGAAGAAAATGGAGATATTACATTACGGCCCAAAATTAAGGCTGTTCGAGTGAGGTATCCATTGCGTTTACTTGAACCTGATGCAAGAAACATATAAAGCGGAATTATGTCAAGAATAAAGAAAAAATCAGGTAAAGGACAACCAGGCATTTCAACTGCCTCGCTCCCAGATATTGTTTTCATGTTGCTGTTCTTTTTTATGGCAGTAGCTGTTATGAAAACAACTGATCCTCTCGTTGATTATACCAAGCCTACGGGTGAGGCTATTTACAGGTTTGAAGATGTATCCGTACTAGCCAATATTAGAGTGGGTAAAGAAATTGGTTCCAAATCTGGTGCTACTAAAATTCAATTGAATGATGCAATAAAATCAATTGAAGACATTGCAGATTTTATTCTATCTAAACGGTCGTCTGTTGCTGCAGTTGATGTTAAGAATATCGTTGCATATTTGGATATTGATATCAAAACGAAAATGGCAATAATTAATAAAATTAAAGAACGTTTACAGGCAGTCGAGCAATTTGAAGTTGCCTATTCTGCTAACGAATCTGATTAATCAATAAAAAAATCATTATCAATGCGCTATTCTAGAAAGGTTAGCGCATTTTTTTTACCAAAAAACCGTCTAATTTTAATCCCGTAATAGTGAGCCAGTCATCATTGGCCATCGCTCTTTGTTTATTGAGCGCTTTAAGAAAAAAATAAAGAAAGCTAAAGAAAGTAAGCCTAAGGTAGTCCATAAAACTATATTGCCAAAGGCGCTATCATTAAAAAAGTGTGCTACACCTGAGTCTCTACCATATGCTTCCAGCACTATGAATACTCCATTATTTAAAAAGTGTAAAGCGATTGGAACGAGAATAGATCCAGTATATACATACAAATAACCCAACAAAATTCCCATGAACGTAATGGCTAATATATGGTCGAATTCAAAATGGATTACTGCAAACAAGATAGCTGAAAACAATACTCCTAAATGCAAATTTTTTGTGCCTTGATAAGAGACTCGAAGCACCACCCCTCTAAAAAATAATTCTTCACCAATAGCAGGAAGTAATGCCATGGTAAATAAATTCAATAACACTACAGAAAAATCTGTGGTATTTAATAAAGCTGTCTTTATTTGCTGACTTGTTTCATCCTGAATTCCTTCCAAATTTACACCGCCAATTAACTCATTAATTACGGACAATAACTGAACAACAGGAATAGCTGCAACAAAACAAATCAGCACAACCCAAGTATATTTCCATTTTAATGGTGTCTTAAAATTAAAATAAGCCGATAAATTATTAGCACTAAACCTAGCTAGCAATAAGGCTCCAAAAAGAAAACCGCCAACATTGGCAAACACACTGGCTATTCGATAAGCTGCATTACTTCCAGGAACACTAAAATCAATAGGGCCATCTTCAGAAAATGGCCTTATTCCTGTTATCCATTCGGCAAATTCGTTTCCAAAACTACCAAACATGATGAGCATAAAAAAGCAAACTACTATTACTAGAAAGAACTTTAAACCAGCCGAGAATGTTTGAAAGATTGGTTTCCTCACGATTTAATACTTTTGCATAGAATTAAGGAGTAATTTACTGCCATTTTATTTTAAACAGCTGGTAAAGATAGGAAATATTGAGGTCGGGGAATTCCCCCTTTTACTTGCGCCCATGGAGGACGTTAGTGATCCGCCATTTAGAGCGCTTTGTAAAAAACATGGTGCGGATGTGATGTACACTGAATTTATCTCGTCAGAAGGATTAATTAGAAATGCACTAAAAAGCAGTAAAAAGTTAGATATTTTTGAAGACGAACGCCCCGTAGGCATTCAAATATTTGGTTCAGATATTGAATCCATGAAAAAAGCTACAGCCCTTGCTGCAGCCGCAAATCCAGATATTATTGATATAAATTATGGCTGTCCTGTTAAAAAAGTAGCTTGCAAAGGTGCAGGTGCAGGGATATTACAGGATATTCCGAAAATGGTTAAGATGACCGCCGAAATTGTAAAAGCGACAAATTTACCGGTAACCGTTAAAACTAGACTCGGATGGGACAGCAATTCTTTATTTATCGAAGAGGTAGCTGAAAAACTGCAAGATGTTGGTATAAAAGCGCTTTCTATTCACGGAAGAACTCGAGTGCAGATGTATAAAGGAGAAGCAGATTGGACGCTAATTGGGAAAATCAAGGAAAATCCAAAAGTTCATATCCCCATCTTTGGTAATGGTGATATCAATTCTCCAGAAAAACTTTTAGAATACAAATCCAGATACGGTGTTGACGGTGTAATGATAGGTAGAGCAAGTATTGGAAACCCTTGGGTATTCAACCAGCTCAAACACTTTATGAAAACCGGTCAACATCTCGATCCTCCAGGAATTGAAGAAAGAGTTGCGGTAACCAAAGAACATTTAGCGCGCTCATTAAAATGGAAAGGTGAACGTCAAGGAGTTGTAGAAATGCGCCGTCACTATGCCAACTATTTCAAAGGTATTCCAGACTTCAAGCCCATTAGAACCCAGCTAGTTACCACAGATGCGCCAGCAGATATTTATGAATTATTGGATAAAGTACTGTTCCAATTTGCTTAATCGAAATGCCTCTTGACTAAATAGCGTACAGGAAAATAAGTTGCTACTACACCAATTAAAACCGTAGCAGCTAAAATTAATGCGAAATCAAACCATTCTACTCGTATCGGATAATAAGGAACTATTGCACCACCTAATTTAATTACATGAAACTTGATCTGTATCCAACAAACAGCATACCCAAGCGCTATACCCACAAACGCGCCAACGAAATTGATCAATATTCCTTCTAAAAAAAAGACACGTCTAATTTGCCGATTGGTGGCGCCCATACTTACCAGTGTTCTGATGTCGCTCTTTTTATCAATTACCAGCATGGTTAATGAGGCAATAAGTGTAAAAGAAGAAAGCACTAATATAAATGTCAAGATAATAAACGTCATTCCTTTTTCACTTTGATGTACCTGATACATTAAAGCGTTTTTTTCAAAATACGTTTTCACCATAAATTTTGATCCAAAAAGGGCTTGGATCTGATCTTTGATTTCTAATAGGTCAGCATCCTCTTCACAATTGAGTTCAATACCTGTTATTTCATTATCATATTCTAATAGGTTTGAAGCAAAATTTAACGATACCATAAAGAATTTTTCATCAAACTCAGGATTGATGTTGAATACACCACCAATCGGAATTGTTGCAGTATTAAAAGGTTGCGTATTTTTCTTTATGTTTTTAGTTCTAACTAAACCATGAACTGAAACCCTGTCCATATATCTTGGGTCCGCCGTAACACCTAAACGATTTTTTATCCCCGATCCAATAATTGCAACCGCATTTCTCCCTTCGCCTAAATCAATGAAGCCCTCCGTTAGCATCGAATCCAGTCCTAAGTTTATTAAAAATTCCTCTTGAAGTCCTTTCATGGTGCACGTAACCCATCTATCTTCATGCTTTACAAGAATGATTTCTTCAATCACTTTGGTCATACTTTGAATGCCAGCCATAGCAGCTAGCTCTTCGGGAACCTGGCTTGAATCAAAGCTCTTACCCTCTTTTAGCTCTATTTTTAAATCAGAATCAAACGAAGTATAAAGGTTTTCAACTACTCCCTCAAATCCGTTAAAAGCAGACAGAACAATGACCATTGCTGCGGTACTTACCAATATACCTACAATGGAAATAAGCGATACTACATTAATAATATTGTGCGATTTCTTAGAAACCAAATACCGCCTCGCTATATAAAACGGGAATCCCATTACACGAAAGTAACCTGAATTCTTGACTAGTCGCAGGGAATACTATTCAATATTCTAATAAACGTTAAAAACAGAAAGGGTACTATTTAATTCCATACATTTAAATCAAACAGAATTATGGAGCGTTTAACTGGTTACCGCGGAAGCAATGTCGTACTCTTCATCCTAATGATTCTTGTAACGGGTTGTTCAGGACATGAAGCTAAGGTCGCGTTCTATACGTTTTTTTTCTTTTTAATTATGATACCCTTGTGTCTGCCCGCACTTATTTTAAGTCTCGTTAGCCGAGGAAGTAGATCTCGAGCTCCAAAAGTGATTAGTATTGTTTTTACCTCTTTAGGTGGCTTTTTTGCAATTATTTACACCGCGAATCTTGTCGAGGATTTTTACGGAATCGGTTTTGATGAGGAATTAATAGTTTATCTGTTCATATTATGGGGAGCATTAATTTCTTCTCTGATTGCACTTATTGTACCAAAGGAAGAAAAGGAAATACAATCTGGTGAAAATGAATGGGCCGCAATAAAAAATAAGGCGAGTCAAAACGAACCAATACGAACACAATCAAAAACAGCGAATAAAGACAGTGCGGACATTGACATGAGTGGACTCGATGACCTTGCAGATCTTTAAAGTCCCATTGAACTAATTGTCCTTTAAAATTTTATCAATTTCATCCGCATAATCTAAAGAATCATCTAAAAAAAACAACAGCTCCGGGGTTCGTCTAAGTTGATTTTTAGTAATCTGAGACAATTCGTGCCGAATTGTTTTTGTATTCGCTACAATATTTTTAAAGACCTCATCTTTACTCGATGAACCGAAAATACTCAGGTAAGATTTTGCAACACCCATATCAGGTGACATTCGAACTACAGTAACAGAAACCATCGCTCCCATACAGATTGTTCTAGCCTCTTTTCTTAAAATTTGACTCAATTCTTTTTGAATTACGCCAGCTATTTTTTCTTGTCTAATGCTTGCCATGGTCGGCAAAGGTATAAAATGCCCATAGATGAATTCAATACAAATACAATAATTCCGGATTTGACGTTATCAAATTCAGCTATATTTACGCGACGAATGAAAGACTTCATTAAAATATTGCAATTAATAAGAGGATATAAGCCCTATGCTTTATTAAATATTCTATTCAATATTCTTGCTGTATTCTTTAGTCTTTTCTCCATGGTTTTGCTGATTCCGGTACTTGAAATTCTGTTTAAAAATGAAGCTGAATTAACCGCAATGCTTGGTAGCCCTCCAACTACAGATTTTTGGGCTGAGGGGTATAGTTTAAAACAACATGGGTTTTATTACTTAGCGCAGCAAATAGAGCTGCAAGGTGCCGAAACCGTATTGTTGTATGTATGTATTTTTATAACGGCCGCCATTTTGCTGAAAAATCTTTGTACTTATTTAGCATTGTATGTTATTGCTGTATTAAGAAATGGCATTATTCGGGACTTTAGAAATGTCATTTTTCGAAAAATCCTAGACCTGCAGCTGGCCTATTATTCAGATGAGCGAAAAGGTGACATCATGTCTAAAGTTACTAATGATTTAAAGGAAATTGAATGGTCTATACTTCGTTCCGTTGAAGCAATTTTTAGAGACCCGATAACCATAATAGCCTTTTTCATTATGCTCATTTGGATGAGTCCACAACTAACTATCTTCCTGGTTATTTTCTTTCCTGTTGCTGGTTTACTGATAGGAATTATTGGAAAAAGCCTTCGACGAAGTGCGCTAAAAGGGCAATCAAAATTAGGGCATTTAATGTCCACCCTTGAAGAAACTTTAGGAGGATTAAGAATCATCAAAGGATTTAATGCAAAAGGTAAGTCGTACGCTAAATTTGAGCAACAGAATGAAGACTACACCAACACCATGATTAAAATGTATCGAAAAGGAGACCTGGCTTCACCCATTAGTGAATTCATGGGCGTAACGCTAATTGCGACAGTACTGTGGTTTGGTGGACAGCTGGTTTTTGAAGGGGAGCTAATTGGCTCATTTTTCATTGCATATATTGCATTCTTATCTCAGCTTATTGCACCTTTCAAAAGTATTACCAATGCATATTCCAATGCGCAACGCGGGCTTGCAGCTTTATCAAGAATAAAAGAAATTACAGAAGCCAAAGTAACAATAGTTGATGGAGTTGAACAACACATAGATACCTTTCACAAAGAAGTGCATTATAAAAATGTCTCGTTTAAATATGAAACCGAATTTGTTCTGAAAAATATTGATTTAAAACTCGAAAAAGGTAAAACCATAGCTTTGGTAGGTCAAAGTGGATCAGGGAAGTCGACGATGGCTGACTTACTACCTCGGTTTTATGATGTAACAGATGGAGCGATATTAATTGATGGAATTGACATTAGAAAAGCCAAACTTCATGACGTCAGGAATCTGTTGGGAATCGTTACTCAAAACCCCATTCTTTTCAATGACACTATCTTAAACAACATAGCTTTTGGTCTGCCAAGTGCAACCCGAGAACAGGTGGTTGAAGCGGCTAAAATTGCTAATGCAGATGAGTTTATATCTGAAATGGAGAATGGCTACGAAACGAGTATTGGTGACGGAGGAGGCAAACTATCTGGTGGTCAGAGACAAAGAATTAGTATCGCACGCGCTATTTTAAAAAATCCGGCAATTCTAATACTAGATGAAGCGACTTCAGCTCTTGATACAGAATCTGAAAAGTTGGTTCAAGACGCACTAAACAAGCTCATGCAAAACAGGACTTCATTAGTAATTGCTCATCGATTATCGACGATACAACATGCGGACGAAATTGTGGTAATGCAAGAAGGTGAAATCGTAGAAAGAGGCACACATCAAGTCCTCATTGGACAGGGGGGAGTTTATAAAAAACTCACCGATCTTCAATCCTTTAGTTAAATAATAACAAACTTGCTCACTCCACCTCCAGTTGAGAGCATATAAATACCTTTTTTCCAATCCGAAATGTCTATAGTCTGGCTAGAAACCAATCGTTGAGAAGTATATAAAATTCTTCCTGTCAAATCATAAATTTTGATTTTTGATTGCTTTGTCAATGCAACATTTAACACGTTGAGAGCCGGATTAGGATAAATAGTAATTCCTGCATTTTTATACTCCTCAATGTTGCTTAACAAATTCGACATTCTTGTAACCCCGGTACTTGTTGTTACCCATAGATTGTTACTTCCGTCTACCGCAATTTGCTTCACTACTGGACCAATTAATCCATCACTAACATCATAGCTTATCCAATTGAATCCATTGTACATAGCTACTCCTCCTTCAGTTACTAGATAATCAACATAAATGGCAGCCCAAATATTTCCATTAATATCCATCGTTACGTCTTCCACTGGGTTCAAAGTATCGGGTGGTGGTAAAATAAACATACGCGTATGATTTTCAAATAAAGCATCTGTTCCATCCATAACGGTTAAGCCGTCGGCTGTTCCGATCCATTTTTTATCCGTGGCATCAATGTGAATACTTCTCACTTTATCATTCAACAAACCTTCGGTTTCTGTAAATTCACTGAATGTAGTTCCGTCAAAAATTTGAACACCACCGAGTCCTGACCCCATATACAACAAACCGCTATTGTGTTCTGATATGTGATTGACACCTCCAAAAGGCAATCCGTCAGACATACCCCAAGAAGTCCAAACAGACCCCTCTTTTTTTGTAACTCCATCACTGGTTCCAATCCAAATTGCCCCCGTAACTGTTTCAGTAATGCAATTAACCCGATTATCACCTAGGCCATCAGACTCTGTATACGCGGTCCAGCTCATTCCATCATAGACACTAATGCCAAAATCTGTTCCAATCCAAACGTTGCCATTGGAAGCAACATATATCGCCTTTACATTATTATCAACTAATCCTGAATCCGTTGCCTGCGAATGGCTAGTCCAAGTACTTCCATCATAAAATGAAACACCATTCTGAGTGCCGAACCAAATGTTATCACTTACATCAATAGAAAGACAATGCACATTATTACTTAAAAGACCATCGGCCACCGTGAAATTAGTAAACGTTTGTGCATTTATTGATAGCTGCATCGTTCCCATTGCTAAAAAAAAAGCACCCAATTTTAAAATAGTTTTCATATTATTTTATTTAGTAACAATAAATTTCTTGGCTCCAATCTGCCGATCAGAATATAATTGTATAACATAAATGCCATCTGCTAAACTAGAAATATCAATCTGATTAGATGCAGGTAGGTTTTCGAAAATTACTGCGTCTCCAAGTAATGTGCTGATTCGAACAGTCTTAATTTCCACAGGTTGCTCTGTTGCAATGATTAACAAATCTTTTGTCGGATTCGGATAAAGTCTGATGGCTATCCTTTCTGATTCATTGATTGCTGTAATGCTGTTTGTATAGCTAAAGGTAGGATATAAGAACTGAAAAGGTCCCGTCCCATTCGGATACCTGCCAGTGGTGAAATCATCAAATTGTGAACCGTAGGAAACAGAATCAATAATAGTCTCGTCAGCGTAAGATAATGCAAGAAATTCTCCAGAACCCGACAGTTTAAAATTAGCATGGTTTCCTTCTTGGTCACTATCCTTATCAGCCCAAATCATAAAATAGTCACCGGGATTGATGATAACTGAAGGCAATGGCCATTTCGTCAACATTCCAAGAGTATCTGTAAGATATAGTCCTGAAGTAGAAATTACGGCAGTTGTATTGTTATACAATTCAATCCAATCATCGTACTCTCCATTTTGGTCTGTTACTGAGAGTACATTTGAAGCCATGAACTCGTTCACAACAAGATCTTGAGGAGCAATTTGAGTTTTCAAAGTATAGTATTCATAGGCGGCTCTAACTGGAGCAAATTTTCCCGCAGAATCGTTTTCTGCATAAAAATAATATTGAATGGTATTCGCAACTTCTGGAATTGTTGCACCATAGACACTGTCTCCTGCGATTCCGTCACCATGCATTCCATCATCATACATTTGCAATTTTTCAAACACAGATCTATCTGCGAAACGATAAGCTAATAATACGGTATCTGCATCAGCAACTTTCAAAGTAATGGCCAAATTACTACCAACAATATGAGGGCCAACAATATCAATTGTGTCTAATGTAGGGAAACCTTGATAACCCGGTAGTGTCTGCAAATAAACAGCCCGAGCATCCATTAATTGCGTTAACCCTGGATAATCGATTAAGTCTGTCACCATATTGGTTAAGTTATTTTGAAAATCAGTATAACTATAAAATTTGTTGGTATCATTCATCACACTTGAGTCCGCCAATGCCTGAAGCTCTAGCCCCCGATTATAATAACTGGCATTCACAATGTTTTCTTCCATAATGGTTCTGATATGTGCCATATACATCCTTCTATACCTCTCAGAATTAAACACATTTCTCATTAATGGTCTTGGATACACTGAAACACTATTAAAATGCGCCAAGGGATCTGAAACAATGGCTTCAGCTATAGAAAACCCACTCCAGAAATCCGAATCATCTGTGAGCCTGTAACTTGCAAAAGACATATTTAAATCCCATAAAATGGGATTAAAAAGACCGTTATCATCCTGATATAAATAATAATTCTGCGCATATCCCACATAGCTATCGAAATTAATCAGTGAATAATTGAATGCATGCATCCATAACGTTTGATCAACATTTAACTGATTTTCTAGGCTGCTTACATGATTGTTTAGGGTATCAATAAAATTATATAAATCGGTCCACCCAAAATCCGATTTAAGATTATAAAATGGATAGTAATTCACACTATCAGCACCAGGACTATTGCTCAGGTTAGCATTTTCACCATTTAAATCTAAAGTAGCAGGGTTACCTTTAAAAAAAGTATTATTCCTAGAACCGTAATGGTTACTGAGAAACTCTTTATTTACAGCCTCTACATTTGTATACAATCCTAAAAGGGTATCGTTAATATATAAATTCACGAAATTTGCCTTTGAAGCAGGCATGTATTTTCGTGCAATCTCATAAGACATAATTTCTCTCAAAAATGACGGGTCTTGTATGACATTACTCAACTTTATTTTATCATAGCCTTGATAATCCTGACCATTGATAATATAATCTAAATCAATATTGAATGGGTTTTTTAATCGAGTCGTACTTACCGAGCTATATCCTTTGTACCTAATGCCAACACTGTCTAGATAGACACCTTCAATTTCAACGTCCCCGGTGAGTCTGCTCCCGCTACCTTCAACATAAAGACTGTCTAGTACATAATCCCAATTCGATTCGTTAAAATAAATTCTGATTTCCCGAATAGTGTCGGTTGCATATAAGTCACCCTGAGCTAATCCAAAAGAACTATACCCTATTGCTACTAAAAAAAGTGTAGTCTTAAGCTTATTCATACCACTTATTTGGCGATTGTCAATTTCTGATGTAGTGTCTTGCCCTCATCGACGGTTATCGATACGAAATACAAGCCCGCTGGTTCAGAATCAAGATTTACTGCTGAAATATCGAGCCCAGTGAAAACTAATTTTCCATAAGAATTGTGAACTTGCACAAATACCTTTTTGCTCAATTCCATTCCGGAAAAATTGAAAGTCCCCGTTGATGGATTAGGATAGACTGATAGATTTTTATTGGAAAAATCATCGATTGAAGAAGGTGTACCACAAGGATTTGGCCCTAACAAATTGGCTAATCCCGGATGATCACATTCATATCTAAATGCCTTTGTTGGTCCAGCATTGTATGACCATACTACAGTTCCATTCGAATCTACTTCGTACATGTATTCTCCAGATACTGCTACAAAAATATTACCATTAGACATTCTATCGGACGCGGACTGCCCCGTAGAGTTGGTTAATGTTACGTGTCGTTCCGCATATGATGTTGGAGCATAAGGGTTGCCTACCGTAAATGAATAATTACTTCCCGATTCAGGAGCTAAAATCAGATCTACAGCGGAAGTATTCCAACTAACCCCCTCGTTGTTAAAAAACTGAATGTATCCTCCATATGGCCTTCCATCTTCCACCCATCTAGGGTCATGAACAGCCGCCGGTATTGTTTGAGTTCCGGTTGTGTTGTAATTCGATGGGTTTCCCCATCTATAGATTATATCACCACCCATGCCTGAATTACCTCCAGCATGAGAGGCGGCTTGAGTTGTTGTTGTACTGTGATCTATTATATATATTTCACTTGCAGTTCTTGAACTGAAAACAAGTTGATCTAATGTCTCATTATAATTAATCCCGTTTACATGGAACCAATCACCACCACCACCACCTGGACCACCACCGCCTGGACCACCACCCGCAGAAACAGCGTTAATATCCATTAACTCAGGATGATCAGCAACCACACCGTAGTTATCTTTGGTTGGATCGAAATCTTGAATTAAATGATCCCAAATGTGCCATTCCCAGATAATGTTTGCACTCCCCAAGCCATCTGGTTGTAGCTCTACAAAATGGGTTGGCCAAAGATCGGATGTTGCTCCGTCACGACCCGCTTGCATCAACTCGGCTGCTGACCTAACTTCCCAGGCTACAAGGATAACATTTCCATTCGGTAGAGGACAAAAATCATGATGTGAACAATGATCCGAATTTGAATAAACATATTCCCAAACTACGTTTGCTGATGGGTCCAGTTCTTGGATTAATCCTCCAATTGCAGCACCATTGAGAATATTCGATGAATACGTCACCCCTCTTAAAATATTACCATTTTCTTTAAGTTTAACCGCGTAATTACACGGATCTGAACAAGACCAAGAGTAAGCAATATTCTCGTCTTTATCAATTAAATAAGTGGTGTTGGTGTTCTGTGGATTATATATCACATAGCCATCAAAAGTTTGTGCCAAGACCGTCATTGTTCCATACAATAACAGGGTTCCCAAGATTATTTTTTTTGTCATTCCAATTTTTGTTAAACAGTAAAAAATACAACTTCTTATCGATTATTATTTGATTTGTAGTTATACCTGTGTCTTTGACGTCTTAAATAGTGAAAACTTGCAGCGACTATTATTATTCTTTCCAATATTAAGAATGAATGGAAAAGGCTCGTTCAATGAACGAGCCTTTATCCTAATTGCATTAGCTGATACACAACACACGTTAATCAACTAATTTGAAATACTTGTTTACCCGCTGCACATTTCACAGTTTTCTGGATCATCTAAAGAACAGGCTATTTCAGCTTGTCGTTCTTCCTCTGTTTTCGCAATAGGTTGAACAACTGCTGTTTTTTCTAAAGTAAACTTGATAGCATCAACAGCCGCTTTGGTTCTTAAGTAATACATGCCTGTTTTCAAACCTTGCTTCCATGAATAAAAATGCATTGAAGTTAGTTTTGCGAAATTGGCATTTTCCATAAACACATTTAGTGATTGTGATTGACAAATGTAAGCTCCTCTGTCCGCAGCCATTTCAATAATGGTTTTTTGCGATAGCTCCCATGCTGTCTTATACAACGCTTTAATATTATCTGGAATTTCATCAATATTTTGAACTGATCCATTTGATGCCATTAACTTATTTTTTAACTCATCATTCCATATTCCAAGCTTCACCAAGTCTCTAAGCAAGTGCTTATTTACTATAATAAACTCTCCAGAAAGTACCCTTCTCGTATAAATATTTGAAGTATAAGGTTCAAAACATTCGTTATTTCCTAGGATCTGAGCTGTTGAAGCCGTAGGCATAGGTGCAAGAAGCAATGAATTTCTTACGCCGTGCTCTTTCACTTCTTCTCTTAAGACATCCCATTCCCATCGGTCAGAAGGAGTTACTTTCCACATGTCAAATTGAAATTCCCCTTTTGAAATTGGCGAACCTTCGTAAGTTTCATAAGCACCGTCTTCTATCGCTAAATCCTTTGAAGAAGTACAAGCAGCAAAATAGATGGTTTCAAAAATTTCCTTGTTTAGCTTTTTAGCTTCAGGTGAATCAAACGCATGACGCATGGTAATGAAAGTGTCCGCTAGTCCCTGAACACCAATTCCAATAGGACGATGCCTCATGTTAGAATTCCTAGCTTCTGGCACCGGATAATAATTACCATCAATTATCTTATTCAAATTCTTAGTCACCTGATAAGCGACATCAAATAATCGATCATGATCAAAGGATCCATCTTTCACAAACTTAGGCAATGCAATAGAGGCTAGATTACAAACCGCAACTTCATCAGGAGAAGTGTACTCCATAATTTCGGTACATAAATTCGAAGACTTTATGGTTCCAAGATTCTTTTGGTTTGATTTTTCGTTTGCCGCATCTTTATAAAGCATATAAGGATTGCCCGTTTCAATCTGAGACTCCATAATCTTAAACCACAAATCCTGTGCTTTAATTGTTTTTCTAACCTTTCCAGCCTTTTCATAGCCTTCATATAGTTTTTTGAAATCTTTTCCGGAAGTATCGGATAATCCCGGACACTCATTTGGACACATTAAAGACCAATCTCCGTTGGCTTCAACTCTCTCCATAAAAAGGTCTGGTATCCAAAGTGCATAAAACAAATCTCTTGCTCTTTGCTCTTCCTTACCATGATTCTTTTTAAGATCTAAGAAATCAAACACATCTGCATGCCAGGGTTCCATATAAATCGCAAACGACCCTTTTCTCTTTCCGCCACCCTGATCTACGTATCTTGCAGTATCATTAAATACTCTTAACATTGGTACTATACCATTTGAGGTACCATTGGTTCCTTTAATATAAGAACCTGTTGCTCTTATGTCATGAATTGACAAACCAATTCCACCAGCAGACTGTGAAATCTTAGCACATTGCTGAAGCGTATCGTAAATTCCATTGATGCTATCCTCTTTCATAGTAAGCAGAAAGCAAGAGGACATTTGAGGTTTTGGAGTCCCCGCATTAAATAAAGTTGGTGTCGCATGAGTAAACCAGCCTTCGCTCATGAGGTTATAGGTCTTTAGTGCTGAATCAATATCCGTTTTATGAATACCAACAGCAACTCTCATTAGCATGTGTTGTGGCCTTTCAACAATTTCACCTTTTAATTTTAGAAGATAAGATCGTTCAAGTGTTTTAAAACCAAAGAAGTCATACCTGAAATCTCTATCATAAATGATATTAGAATCTAACATCTCTGCATTTTCCTGAATTGCTTGATAAACATCTTCAGCAATTAATGATGCATTTTTCCCTGTCTTTGGATCAATATATTCGTAGAGATCTTTTACAGTATCTGAAAATGATTTTTTTGTGTTTTTATGCAAGTTCGAAACTGCAATTCTTGATGCCAGAAGTGCGTAATCTGGATGTGTTATTGTATTTGAAGCAGCAACTTCTGCAGCTAGGTTATCCAACTCAGAGGTTGTTACCCCATCATATAACCCTTCAATAACTTTCATGGCAACTTGCTCAGCAGAAACCAAAGGGCTTAAACCGTAGCATAACTTTTTTACTCTAGCTGTAATTTTATCAAATTTTACAGCCTCTCTTCTACCGTCTCTTTTGTTTACATACATAGTTTTCTTGTGTGTTTCGCGGTTAATATTCTACTATTGTTCTGATGTGGTGAATTACTTAAAAATCTGCATTCAGGTCAAACTCACTTCCTGACGCATCGTTACTAAGTACACCTGCTTTTTGATACTCCCCCACTCTTTTTTCAAAGAAGTTAGTTTTACCTTGAAGGTTAATCATATCCATAAAATCGAATGGATTGGACACATTGTATACTTTTTCATTACCTAATTCTACTAATAATCGGTCGGCAACAAATTCAATATACTGTGTCATCAATTCTGAATTCATACCAATTAATCTAACCGGCAATGCATCAGTAACAAACTCTTTTTCAATTTCAACTGCATCAACTATTATCGCTTTAATGTCTTCTTTTGGAAGCTTATTTTCGATGTAATTCGTGTATAGCAGACAGGCAAAATCACAATGCAAGCCCTCATCTCTTGAAATAAGCTCATTCGAAAAGCTTAGGCCAGGCATTAATCCTCTTTTCTTTAGCCAAAAGATAGAGCAAAAACTTCCAGAGAAGAAGATTCCCTCTACGGCTGCAAAAGCAATTAATCTTTCAGCAAAAGACCCATTGTCTATCCATCTCAAAGCCCACTTGGCTTTCTTTTGAACACACTCAAGCGTTTCAATTGCATTAAATAGTTTGTCTTTTTCGACTTTATCTTTAATATAGGTATCAATCAATAGTGAATAGGTTTCCGAATGGATATTTTCCATTGCAATTTGGAAACCATAGAAGAATTTTGCCTCTGTATATTGAACTTCGGCTACAAAATTCTCAGCAAGGTTTTCATTTACTATACCATCACTTGCTGCAAAAAATGCTAAAACATGTTTAATAAAATGCCGCTCATCATCATTTAGCTTTGTTTCCCAATCAATTAAATCTGGTGACAAATCGATTTCCTCTGCAGTCCAAAAGCTGGCCTCAGCTTTTTTGTACATCGCCCAAATGTCATCCCACTTAATTGGAAATAAAACAAATCTGTTAGGATTGTCTTTTAATATAGGTTCTTCCAACGGCATGTCCCCTATTAACACTTCATTTAATTTAACCTCCCGGTCTTCTGTTGATTTGGTAGTTTCTTCCATACTCTTTCTCTCTTTCAGCGTTGGTTTCTCCCGATTCCTTCACTTCATTCTTAATTTAATATTTCATTTCTTAGGGTGTAAAATCTTATGATGGTGTCTCCCAACTCCATCTAAATTTCACAGGATAATATTAATCCTGGCAACAATAAATTTAAAAGCTTGTTTAGCGTTTTAGGTGTCTACAAAAGTTCAACTTTTTACTAATTATTCCACCTAATATCCTCACACATTTTCACTTAGTTATTAACACTCGGTTTTAATAACCCTTCTAACCCACTGTGGTTGTGGAATACAGGGTTTTCTCTATTACTTATTTTGGCAAAATGACAAGAAAAAGAAAACAGCTAAGTTTCGTAATACCCCAATTTACAAGGTTTTGCGCGGTTATTAACAATTTTTCACATTGTTAATATCAACAGTCCATTTTTGAAAAGTACGTTAAGTCCACAGGACTAGACTGTTCCGAAATACAACCTCTTTTTTTATAGGATATTTTCATCAACCAAGAAATTGATGGCACTAAAATTGTTAGAAGTTGGAGTCTAATAAAAAACGAAAAAATTACTCCTTTTTCTTTTCTTTTTCCAGCAGTTCATCAACCTTTATTAACTCCTCAAAAAAAGAGTTTCCCCACTGTCTAATAATGGGTTCTTTTAAAAATCGATACGTCTTAACCTGAAGTGATTCACCTAGACGACATGCTGGATTGCACAAGTGCCAACTATTGAAATTCAATGCTTCATATTTACTCAATTTACTAACTCTAATAGGGTATAAATGGCAACTAATTGGCTTAATAAACGCTGTTTCCCCATCTTCATAAGCTTCTTCAATTGAACATTTTGCAACACCTTGCTCATTAAAATTAACAAATGCACATGCACCGCCATTCACTAATGTCGTAACCGGCTCATTGTCCTGATCCATATAAAAGACACCTGTATGTGCTACGGCTTCAATTCCTTCTTTCCGCATGTATGGTTTAAATTTATCAAGGTCATCTTCAATAATACTTACTTCTTCCATTGTTAGGGGGGCTCCATCATCTCCTTCAACACAGCATGCACCTTTACAGCTGCCTATGTCGCATACAAATTGCTTTTCAAAAACATCTAAAGAAATTAACTTGCCTTCTAATTCAATCACAGTGTTTACTTTCGTATAAAAGTAATTCAATCATTGGAAAAACAATTCGAATATAAAATCCAAAAGCAAGTGATTCCAGAAATACGGGAATTATTAAAATCGACTATCTACGGGACCAGCGGCTTTAAATATAGCCATCTGGATACAGATAAAAAGTTGAATGCTCTAATCTCTCCAGACTTCCACACCATATGGAACAATCAGGAGCTAGTTGCCGTTGCTGCGTACTGCAATCGAACCGTAATGGTTAATAAAAAGCCATACAACGCGTACTACATTAGGTATTTTTCTGTTAAACCCAATTATCAAGGTAAAGGCATCGGCCAATATCTTACAAAGGAAATTGAAACACATTATCTCAACTCTTTGAATCAAAAAACTGTTTTCTATGGATATATTGAAAATAGAAACTTACAATCTTTAGCCGTTTCCCATCAATTTAAACAAGAAAAAATTGGCCAATTCAAACCGGTTCTATTCAGCCGATTTTTCCCTAAAAAAGACGATCGATTTGAAAATAT
>Ga0315331_10000337_pt1 | contig 31218 bp, 34 predicted proteins | sample M160m34915metaG_FD_203456 | JGI IMG/M metagenome (GOLD analysis project Ga0315331, IMG submission 203456) | Ammonia-oxidizing marine archaeal communities from Monterey Bay, California, United States - M1 60m 34915 | ecosystem: Environmental > Aquatic > Marine > Intertidal zone | place: USA...
TTGCAGGAGGCTAACGGGCCAATTCTAAGTGAACAAGCTGTAGTGCAAATATCTTCACAGATGCATCATATTTTTTTGGTTCTAATATTTCTTTTTTATACCGCAATAATTTTTCTGGCGAGATGGTGGCAAGCAGAGCTGTATAACCCAGGCGGTTTCGGTTTCGAATTCAGAGTTTTGAGAATGCCTAAAAGTGCTCTGTACGGGGTAGCTATAGCTGGAGTTATGGTCGCTTTAAATACGGTCTCTAGTTTTGACGTCGCTTTTGTGACAGATTGTTTTATAGTTTTGGTATTACTGTTTTCGTTTCAAGGGTTGGCAGTAGTGCATGCAAAGATTTATACAAATAATTTGCCTGTCGGCTGGTTGGTTGGTCTTTATCTGTTGTCGGCAATAGTACCTCAGTTGGTAGGTCTAGTCCTCGCGACAACAGGAGTTGCGGATAGTTTGGCCGATTTTCGGCGAGCTAAAGTTTCTTAAACAGGTTACTATAGTCGGAAAGTTCTGGAAAAAAATCTGTTTTGTCACACAGAATTGGTTAAAGGAAGAGGGATAGGATGGAAGTTATTTTATTGGAAAAATTGCATCGCTTGGGAGATCTGGGCGATAAGGTTAACGTAAAACCGGGATATGGTAGGAATTATCTTATTCCACAGAAAAAAGCAGTGCCTGCTACCGCGGATAACATAGCAGAGTTTGAAGAAAAAAGAGCGGAGTTTGAAAGGGTCCAATCTGAAGGGATTGCACTAGCTGAAGCCCGAAAAGAGGCACTATCGGCTGTAGAGATTACGATAACTGCTAATGCTGGTGCAGAGGGTAAATTATTTGGCTCTGTCGGCGGTGCGGAAATCGCGGGCGCGGTAAGCGAAACTGGTAATGAAGTCAGTAAAAGCGAAATCCGTCTACCTGATGGTCCTTTAAGAGAAGTCGGAGAATACGACGTCGCCATTTATCTACATGCGGACTTAAGCGTTAGTGTTAAGGTGCATATCGTAGCTTCAGAGGGTGAACAAAACACCTAACTTCGGTCGGATTTAAATGGTACCTTTTGTGTCGAAGGAAGCATATGTGCTTGTAACCTAATGACGAGGGTGTGGTCAAATGGATATTTCGGATATTGACACTGATGCATTGAAGGTTCCCCCTCACTCTATCGAGGCTGAACAATCGGTATTAGGTGGACTGATGCTCGATAATGACTCCTACACCAGTGTGGCTGAGCGGATAAGACCTGAGGATTTTTATAGGAGCGACCATAAGCTCATTTACGATGGTGTGCTTAATCTTGCGGCGAATAGTAAACCCTATGACATCGTAACGCTGGCTGAGCTTTTAGACTCGCGAGAGCAACTGAAGGATGTCGGCGGTATGGCGTACCTAGCTCAACTGGCTGAGAATACTCCAAGTGCGGCTAATATAGCGGCTTATGCTGATATTGTGCGCGAAAGATCAGTCTTGCGCGAGCTGATAAGTGCCGGCGGTAAAATCTCAGAAAGCGCTTTTCGTACTGAAGGCCGTTCGGCTAACGAGTTGCTCAATTCTGCTGAGGCGTTGGTGTTTTCTATAGCAGAAAGAGAAGCACGCGGCAAAAGAGGGTTTGTTCCGATAGGTGATTTGGTTGGTGAAACGTTAAATCGGATTGAAGAGCTATTTAAAAAAGAAAACCCTATAACGGGTGTTTCGACAGGCTTTTATGAGCTAGATGATATGACTTCTGGGTTGCAGCGTTCTGATTTAATTATTGTGGCTGGCCGGCCCTCAATGGGGAAAACAGCATTTGCCGTGAATATCGCACAACACGCCGCCTTAAAAGAAGATATGTCGGTTGCGATATTTAGTATGGAAATGCCCGGTGAACAAATTGTTATGCGAATACTCGCCTCACTTGGTCGGATCAATCAAAGTAGATTGAGAGTCGGTAAGTTGAGTGACGATGACTGGAAGCGGCTAAGTAGCGCAGTATCTATGATGGACTCCATGAAAATGTTTGTAGATGACACACCGGCACTGACGCCTGGAGATTTACAGGCTAGGTGTCGCCGTTTAGCGCGCGAGCAAAAAGATCTTGGTTTGATAGTAGTGGATTATCTGCAATTAATGCAGGTTGCTGGAACAAAGGAGAACCGCGCGACTGAGATATCAGAAATATCACGATCGTTAAAAGCTTTGGCCAAAGAGTTACAGGTGCCAGTGATTGCGTTATCACAGTTAAATAGAAGCTTAGAGCAGCGTCAGGATAAACGACCAGTTATGTCTGACTTGCGTGAATCTGGCGCGATAGAGCAGGACGCTGATGTGATCATGTTTATATATAGAGAAGAGGTGTACGACCCTGATACAGATCAAGCTGGGATCGCGGAAATTTTAATCAGCAAACAGCGAAATGGCCCTATTGGTATGAAGAAATTACGGTTTCTTGGTGAGCATACTATGTTTGAGAATTTAGATTTGATTCATGTCGATGGAGATGTTGGTAGGTGAGTCGACCGGTGGAGGTTACTATTGATCTAGACGCAGTCACTCATAATCTCTCAATAGTTAAAAATTTAGCCCCACATTCCAAGATTATGGCCGTAGTGAAGGCTGATGCGTATGGGCATGGAGTGCTGAGAATAGCACAAGCTTTAAAAGATGTTGATGCCTTTGGAGTCGCGCGCTTAGATGAGGCAGTAGTTCTGCGCAAGAAGGGATATAGGAACAAAATTGTGCTTCTTGAGGGAGTGTTGGACAGTTCCGAGCTACGACAAGCTTTTGATTTGGATTTGGATATAGTGATCCATTCGGATTATCAAATTGATCTGCTGACCCATCAGAATAGAAAATTTCGTGTATGGTTCAAAGTAAATACGGGAATGAATCGATTGGGATTTTGTCTACGTGACGCGCGCTCTAACTTGCAAACTATTCGAAAGTACTCTGATGAGATAATTCTTATGACACATTTTTCTTGCGCGCAGCTGTCCAATGACATCAGTGCTGTTAGGCAAGAAGAGGCTTTTGACGACATTGTTATGGGAGCCAGTGAGGAGAAAAGTCTGGCAAATTCGGCTGCCATATTGGCTTTACCCAGTACGCACAGAGATTGGGTTCGTCCTGGTCTGATGTTATACGGTGTCTCGCCTTTTACTGGCACGACTGCTAGTGAGTATGGGTTAAGGCCAGTTATGACACTTAAGTCTCGATTGATTGCGACGCAAGGGGTATCAGCAGGTGAGTACATAGGCTATGGAAAGAACTACATTAGCAAAAAGGAAATGTACATTGGAGTTATCGCGATTGGCTATGGCGATGGCTACCCGAGGAAAACCAACGCGCCTGTGCTTCTTAAAGGGAAAAGAGCGAATATTGTAGGCGATTGTTCAATGGATATGACAACGATTGATTTGGGAGATATCTCGGCAACTTATGGTGATGAAGTGACTTTGTGGGGTGCTGGCTTGCCGGTAGAAGAGGTCGCGGAAAAGTCGGGAATGGTGCCTTATGAATTATTGTGTCGAGTCAAGATGCGTGCAAAATATTTAGAGTCGTCATGAAAACGAAGACTGTGTACCAATGTCAAAATTGTGGCGCGACTGCCACCAAATGGATGGGGCAATGTTTGAGCTGTGGCGCTTGGAATACGCTCGTCGAATCGGTACTGTCGGATGGTACAGACTCTCGTAAACGGTTTAGTGGAATGAGTAAATCCGTTTCTGGGGTAAAGAATTTGAGTTCTGTTGAGCTTGAGCACCAAGATAGACTGTCTACAGGGCTGAGTGAGCTTGACCGAGTACTTGGGGGAGGTTTGGTCGCTGGATCCGTCGTCTTGCTCGGTGGTGATCCTGGCATAGGTAAGACTACTTTACTGTTACAAAGCTTGATAGCAGTTGCCAAAATAGGTGCACTCGACACTCTCTATATCAGTGGGGAAGAGTCTGCGTCGCAGCTGGCTATCAGAGCGAAAAGGCTGGGCTTGGAGTTAGAACATTTAGATATTCTCACCGAAACCGATATCGACAGCATGATAGCCGAAACTAAGGCCGTTAAACCCTCTGTTTTGGTAGTCGATTCTATTCAAACGAGCTACTCTGATGTTTTACAGTCGCCCCCAGGAAGTGTCGCGCAAGTAAGAGAGTGCGCTAGCCGATTGGTTAGTTTTGCTAAATCTAATGGTACGGCTATATTTTTAGTCGGACACGTCACAAAGGATGGATCGATTGCCGGACCGAGGGTTTTAGAGCATCTGGTAGATACAACCTTATACTTCGAAGGTGAGTCCGATGGCCCTTATCGTATGATTAGGGCGATAAAAAATCGGTTTGGTCCGGTTAACGAGTTAGGTGTATTTGCCATGACAGACCGTGGCTTAAGGGAAGTAACTAATCCGAGTGCGATATTACTTTCGCGGCATGAGGAGCCAGTACCTGGCAGCGTAGTGATGGTTACTAGGGAAGGAACTCGGCCGATGTTAGTTGAGGTACAGGCTTTGGTAAATAACAGTCAGTTGGGAAATCCGAGGCGAGTAACCGTTGGCCTTGATCAAAATCGTCTATCAATGTTACTGGCTGTGCTAAATAGACACTGTTCAGTTGCTACTGGGGAAAGTGATGTTTTCGCGAATATTGTTGGGGGAGTCAGAGTTAGTGAAACTGGTGCCGATTTAGCGATTGCTATAGCCGTTGTGTCGAGTCTTTATGATAAAGCGCTCCGACCAGATATGGTTGTATTCGGCGAGATCGGTTTAGCCGGAGAGATCAGGCCTGTAATTGGTGGTACGGAACGTCTCAAGGAAGCGTCTAAGCACGGCTTCGCTTACGCAATCATTCCTGCCGGCAATGTGCCAAAACCAATCCCTGATGGTATGGAGGTTAAGGTCGTTACGAGACTTGAAGATGCTCTTAAACTAATCACGAGTCGTTAGCTTTAAAATAACCGTTACTCGGTATCCTTGTAGGTTGTTTCTTTTTCGGTGTCTGGCGGAAGTGTTATGGATATTTTGGCCGCTTTGACAGATCTCTCCAATGTTTTTATTACCTCGATAATTATGTGATCGAGCCTAAACGTAGTACCGGGAGTCGGTATGTCTTCAAGCGTTTCTAGGATTAAGCCATTTAGTGTCTTTGGCCCATCTTCGGGAAGTCCTAGGTTATGCTCCCTGTTTACCTCTCTTATATTGGCACTCCCATCAATTATAAACGTCTCGTCATTGATCCTGATTACATCTTTAATTTGATCCGCGGGATCAGTGGTAAACTCGCCAACAACTTCTTCGAGGATGTCTTCCAAGGTAACTAACCCCTCTAAATCACCATATTCATCTACTACAAATGCGATTCTCTCACGTTCCTTTTGAAAGTTGACCAGTTGCATATAAAGGTCGGTCTGGGCAGGGACAAAGTAGGGTGGCACTAAAGCAGACAAGACTGTGTGAAGATCAAAGTCAGGAGATCCTACATGTTTAGTGATGCGACGTAAGTGCAACATTCCTTTAACATTAGATAGATTCCCTTTATAACATGGTAACCGAGTATGGCGACTAGAAAGAATGTGGTCTCGTATGACTATCCAGTCATCTTCCAAATTAATACCGTACATTTCAGACTTTGGGATCATAATATCCTCAACTGTCGCGTTCTCTAAATCTAAAATACCGAAGAGCATTTGACGGTGCTTATGAGGAATAACGCCTCCCGCTTCTTTTACTACGGTTCTTAGCTCTTCTCTACTGAGAGGATCTTCGGAACGTTTAATATTAGTAATGCCAAAAATTCCAAGCAAGCCATTAGAAATTTTGTTGAGCACCCAAACCAAAGGGTAAAAAATCAGCATCAAAGCCTTTAATACAATTGATGAAGGGAAAGCGACTCGTTCCGGACGGATTGCGGCAACTGTTTTTGGCATAACCTCAGCAAAAACTAAAATAATCGCAGTGAGTGCTATAGAAGAAAACAATAAGCCATCAGGCCCATATATTCTAAGCGTGATAAGACTGACTATCATCGCTGCCAAGATATTAACAAAATTATTACCAAGTAAAATAAGTCCTATCAAGCGATCGGGCCGCTCTAACAGTTGATGCACTCTTTTTGCGCCTTTATATTTCCGGTCGGCTAGATGCTTTAGACGATATCGATTAAGCGACATCATAGCGGTTTCACTGCTAGAGAAATACGCTGAGAGTATCACTAGTATAACTAGAATTAGCACGAGATAGATTAGCGCAAGTTCGTCCATATTCGGTTCTATATTTTTTGTAACACAAGTTCTAGGACTATTTTAGTACCGAAAAAGCCTAAAGCTAACAGCACAAAACCAATAGCGATAGAATTTATTGCGCTTGTGCCTCGCCAGTTTCTGTAATGGCGACCGGCTAGTAACGTGGCAAAAGTTATCCAAGCAAGGACTGAGAAAACTATTTTATGAGCCAAATTCTGGTCTGAGATGTTTTCAATGTAAACTACGCCAGTAGTTAAGCCTATAGTGAGGAGTACGAATGCTACACCAGTAATCTGGAATAGCATAATTTCCATGACAGGAAGAGGAGGAAGAAATCCGAGCACGGGCGTATGGTTTTTTAATTTCACCCGGGCAAACGATAAAAAAACCGCCTGAAGTGCAGCAAGAGCGAACAGGCTATAGGCAACTAAAGAGATTCCCACATGGAACGCAATCCCTATACTATTAGAGACAAAATTCTGACTAGAAAAGATAATAGGCAAAACGAGGATGACTGCAGTAGCGGGAAGCACTACTGTCGCTAAGCTAGCGATTGGCTTACGCGTAGCTATCAAGCCGCTTAGTAGAGACACAATCCAGCCCACCAAGGATGCAGCTGCAAAAACTCCGAGATTTAATCCCTGGTCAGTTACAATCGTATGGTACAGCGTTATAGCGTGGCAGATAGTCGCAATAGCGCCAATAGCAATGGTCCCACTATCGAGTAAGTATTGTGAGTCATTTTTAGTGGCTTGGATTGCTCTCACGGTGACGTGAAAGTAAAGCACAATTGCAGTTGTCGCAAATATTATAATCATTTTAGGGGATATTTTTGGCACATCTGATATGTGATAATGACATAGATGATCGTGTTTATGAAGAGCGCGACTATTAAGAATTGACTATTTATCAAAATCAGAGAGATAAGTGATGTTTCAGAGCCTAACAAGTAGCCTTAGTTCTTTAATAAAAAATTTGCAAGGTCGTTCTCATTTAAATCAGGATAATATTCAAGCATCCATGCAAGAGATCCGAAATGCGCTGCTAGAAGCGGATGCCGGCTATGACGCGGTGCAATCATTTTTAGGTCAGGTCGCAGTTAGGGCCGAAGGTGCAGAAGTCGTGGGTTCACTAACACCCGGGCAGACCTTCGTCAAAATTGTGCAAGATGAGCTGACAAAATTTATGGGTGACACCTCGGTAGCACTTAGTTTTTCGGCCCAACCCCCTGTAGTGATACTCGTTGCAGGACTACAAGGGTCGGGGAAAACTACTACAATCGCTAAACTCGCGCGTCGACTTATAAAGCTCGAAAAGAAACAAGTTGGATTAGTGAGTTGTGATATCTATCGGCCAGCAGCGGTTGAGCAGCTCAAAATTTTAGCTTCTGAGGTATCAGCTAATTATTATGAGACGAATTTGGCTGATGATTTATCTAAGATAGCTAAAAATGCGATTGATCAATCAAAAAGAGCATTTGATGACGTTCTTTTGGTTGATACTGCGGGCAGGCTGACAATTGATAAGGACATGATGCAGGAAATCGCCAGTTTACATAGCATTTTTAATCCTTTAGAGACATTATTTGTCATTGATTCCATGATGGGACAAGACGCTGTTGAGACCGCAAGGAACTTCAATGAAGCGCTTCCTCTGACTGGTATAGTTTTGACCAAAATTGATGGCGACTCCCGTGGAGGCGCTGCATTGTCGGCTCGTGCGGTTACTGGTAAACCAATCAAGTTTATGGGTACTGGTGAAAAGGTAGACGATCTTGATGTGTTCCATCCCGATCGGATAGCGTCCCGAATATTGGGTATGGGTGATGTTTTATCTCTTATTGAAGAGGTCGAACAGAAGGTAGATAAAAAGAAAGCTGAAAAGGTTGCTAAAAAGCTTAAGGCGGGAAACAAGTTTGATTTACAAGATTTTCGAGATCAATTAGAACAAATGGGACAAATGGGGGGTGTCCAAGCACTAATGGGAAAACTACCTGGTATGCAGGGAATGAGTGAATCTATAAAGGAAAAAGCGAACGATAAAGAAATGATTAAGTTTTCAGCTATTATTGATTCCATGACAGTTCAAGAAAGGTCATTCCCTGCACTGATCAAAGGATCTCGGAAACGTCGCATCGCTAATGGCTCAGGAACTATAATTCAAGACGTCAATAAGCTCCTAAAGCAGTTCACTCAGATGCAGAAAATGATGAAAAAAATGTCTAAGAAAGGCGGGATCAAAAATTTAATGAGAGGTATGGGAGGGCAATTGCCTCCTAACTTTCCTCAATAGAACAGTCCATGTACAGCCAGAGATTTATTGATTTGTATAGAGACGATTCGCTGAAGCGAAGGAGTATGTTAGTAGGAAGACAAAGAATATAGTGGACCACCCAGCGATGGATAGGCCTAAAAACTCCCATAAAGTTTCTGCGCAACTCCCACTTCCACGATAAATAATTTCGACTACTTCTTGAAATGGATAAACTTCTAATAGGTATGCTACGCCCGGACCACATTCAGGAACCTGGTCGCTAGGTAAATGCTGCAACCAAACTTGTCTTCCTGCTGTGATAGCACCTAAAAGTGAAAAAAAAGTCGACGTGCTAAGGAAAACAAACTTGTAACGGACAGCGCGTAATAAGAAAAAAGAAGAAATATTTATCAAAAGAATCATAAAGTAGAAGAGTCTTTGTAAGAGACAAAGGGGGCAGGGACTTAAGCTTTGGAAATACTCTAGGTAAAAACCGAACGATAGTAATACTGCACAGGAGGCCGCGATATTAATTTCAGGGGAGAGTCCTCTTATTTTTTTCAATATAAGACCGTTCATGCTGGATTAGTCTAAGCTGCTAACAAATTTCGTGATAGTTGATTTTAAAAAAGATGCATCCAGACCTTTTCCAAGGAATCCTATGTGACCACCTTTGTTAGTTATCATTAAATGTACGTTACTACTTAGGTGACTAGCTACAGGGATAGCGCTCACCGGAAGAAACGGATCATCTTTTGATTGGACAATCAATGTTGGAAGACTGATTTTATTTAGATACTGTCGACAACTACTTTTTCGGTAGTAGTCCTCAGCATTAGAAAACCCATGTATTGGTGCGGTTAACTTCTCATCAAATGACCAAAATGAGTTAAGGCGACGGATCTCGTTCTCATTGCAAGGTAATTTATGAGTTTCAGCCTTGAGGAGATATTTATTTTGCAGACTTTTTATCAGCCTATCCTGATATATACGGGAAAAGCCTTGTCCCAGTCGAGTTGCACTTTTTGCCAGATCGAACGGAACCGAAACCGCTATTGCCTTTCTCAACAAATCATTTCTATTGCTTTCTCCCAACCATTTGAGTAATACATTACCTCCTAGAGAATATCCTATAACAGCAGTTAATTTGCCAAATCTACTTCTGATCAATTGTGCCACATAGTTTAGATCTGAGGTGTGGCCGCTATGGTAACTTCTGAGCAACCGATTAGGCACACCGCTGCAGCCTCGAAACTGTAACACGACTAATTGAAAACCTACACTAGAAAGATGGGCAAAAATATCCTTTATATAGTTTGAATCTGAGCCACCTTCTAGTCCGTGTAACAGCAAGATCACTCCTCTATCTCCCGGTGGAGAGAGTTCAATATCCAGAAAGTCGCCGTCAGTTAGCTCTATCCGCTCTCTAGTACTTTTAATTCTGGGATAGCGTTTCACAATATTGGCCCAGATAGTCTGTACGTGGGGATTACCGAAAAATAGCCCGGTATTTAATGCATGATTTGAGACAATCCCGATTCTTCGGCTCATGGGGTGAATAGTCCAGATCAGAGTATTTTTGTGGCTATCGCAGTTAGATTCGAGGCAGGTTTATGAGCAAGCCGCACCTCATTACAATCTATGTTGACGACCGCTAACACTTGTTGGTGATCAGGCGAGACTTCTATTGACTCTATCACGGTACCAACGGACTTTTGTTCTCCATCTATCAATTTGGATCCAACCTCGATCGGCTGTGACTTTTTAACACTATATCGTTTCAAAGACCGTTTAACTTTACCTCTATATTTGACCCTTGCAATAATCTCTTGACCGGGATAGCAACCTTTTTCAAAACTTAGTCCATTGAGATTTTCTAAATTTATTTCTTGTGGCAAAAATTGATCAGACAGCTCTGCTGGAAGGCTAGGGATTCCATACAGGAGGTCATGTATTTTTATGTGATCCGGAGTCGCTGCCTCCACGCTAAGAGAATCCCAAACCACCTTTTGGCGGTGCTTTGGCGTGATGACCCATTGTTGGTCATCGGTAAATTTAGTTTTGATAGTATCACTAGGACAAGTTGAGTCGAGCGAACTTTCCCCGTGACAAACGATAATAGAATGACTTTCAGAGCAGTCATTGAGTGTTACCTTTGATCGGAATAAAAACATTTGCAAGCGCTTTAATAAATCATCTTTTTGCTCAGTTGAAACTAATAGTAGGAGTTTATGTTCGCTTTTAACTACGCGGATAAGGTACAGAACTCTACCTTTCGGAGAGCACCAGCTCGTGAGCATCATCTGATTTTCAGCTAGTGACTTACAGTCGCCTGTAAACTGGGCATGAAGGAAATCAGCCGAGTCAGGACCTGTCGCTTCAATCAGACTCAGATTTGTGATTTCGATTTTGTTTTGTGCAATCTTGATTGTCATAGACTAGATTTAGTAGGAGACGGTACAAAGCCGCCAATATTTTTCAGAGAGTTATTGCTGCATTGCTAGTGCACGATCAACTATGGTCGCAAAATCATTGTCAGAAGGACGACTGCGCTTAGTTAGCCACTCATACAGGTCAGTATCAGTAGATTCAAGGAAACTTTCGAAAATTGTCAGACTACTTTCGTCTGGGAAATTGGTATCGCAGTCTAAGTATGTTTCCAATACTACGTCTAGCTCGCGCATTCCTCTTCTGCACCTCCATTTCAATTTTTTTTTTATGGCTACGCTCATGCAGTTTCTCTAGCTACCATCATTTTCTTTATTTCAGCGATAGCTTTGGCAGGATTTAGTCCTTTGGGACATGTCTTCGCGCAGTTCATTATGGTGTGGCATCTAAACAGCTTGAAGGAGCCTTCTAAGGAATCAAGTCTTTCGTTTGTCGCGTCGTCTCTACTATCAACCAGCCATCGGTACGACTGTAACAAGGTCGCTGGTCCTAGGTATTTGTCGCTATTCCACCAGTAGCTAGGACAGCTTGTCGAACAACACGCACATAATATGCACTCATACAAGCCATCGATTTTTTCTCGGTCTTCCTTGGACTGAAGGCGTTCCTTATTTTTAGGTGGTGGAGTATTCGACTGCAACCATGGCTGCACTGAACTGTATTGCTCATAAAAATTATTTAAATCTGGCACCAGATCTTTACGCACTTGCATGTGCGGAAGAGGGTATATTTTGACATCTTTTTTAATTGATTTAATTGATTTGGTACATGCAAGTGTATTGGTGCCGTCGATATTCATAGCACATGAACCACAAATTCCCTCTCTACACGAGCGTCGGAACGTCAGAGATGGGTCTATTTCGTTCTTTATGTATACGATGGCATCTAAAATCATTGGACCACATTTGTCTAGATCAATCACATATGAATCGGTGCGAGGGTTCTCGCCGCTGTCGGGATCCCAGCGGTATACCTTGAAGGTCTTTTTGTTTTTGCTGTTTCCAGCGTGGTCGTACACCTTCCCCTTAGCGATTTTGGAGTTTTTAGGTAATCTAAATTGAGCCATAGTCAGTCACCAGCCTTAGTAAACACGTTTTTTCGGAGGAACGACTTCACATTCGTCTGTCATTGTATACATGTGGACGGGCCTGTAATCAAAATTTACCTTCCCAGCCTTATCAAGCCAGGTGAGCGTGTGCTTCATCCATTTGTCATCGTCCCTGTCGGGAAAATCTTCTCTAGCGTGCGCACCGCGACTTTCTTCGCGATTAGCTGCGGCCTTTATACTGACCATCGCGCTCCCGAGCAGATTTTCGAGCTCGAGCGTCTCCACTAAATCAGTGTTCCAGATCATCGAGCGATCACTGACTTTAACGTGTTTGAACGATTCCCAGATATCTTCTAACTTATCTATACCTTCACTCATTAGCTCTCCGGTACGAAACACAGCCGCATGCTTCTGCATCGTTTTTTGCATTTCGAGACGTATTGCTGCAGACGATTCAGAGCCGTCAGCGTACCTTAACGCATCAAATCTGGACAACACTCTATCCGTAGCATCATTATCGAGAGTGGAATGTGGTTTGCCGGGAGTTATTTCTTTTCCACAATGAATCGCCGCAGCTCGCCCAAAAACCACCAAGTCGAGTAACGAGTTTGAACCAAGTCTATTCGCCCCGTGAACCGATACGCATGCTGCTTCCCCTATTGACATGATTCCGGGGACTACTGCATCAGGATTACCGTCCTTTAATGTTACAACTTCTCCATTTAAATTAGTCGGGATACCTCCCATGTTGTAGTGCACGGTGGGCAGCACAGGAATTGGTTCTTTAGTAACGTCCACGCCAGCAAAGATCTCCGCTGATTCTGCGATCCCAGGCAAGCGCTCGTTAATTACTTCTGGGCCTAAGTGTTCGAGGTGCAGGAATATATGATCTCCCTCACTGCCAACTCCCCGTCCCTCCGTTATCTCCATTGTCATCGACCGAGAAACCACGTCTCGCGACGCAAGATCTTTTGCATTAGGGGCGTACCGCTCCATAAATCGTTCATTATTAGAATTTGTTAAGTAACCGCCTTCTCCTCTGACCCCTTCAGTTATAAGACAGCCAGCCCCGTATATACCTGTAGGATGAAACTGAGTAAATTCCATGTCCTGTAAAGGCAATCCAGCCCGCAGAATCATGCCGTTCCCGTCTCCAGTACACGTATGCGCTGATGTACACGAAAAATAGGACCTGCCATACCCTCCCGTAGCTAGGATTACCGAGTGAGCCCGAAATATGTGCATTGAGCCATCTTCAAGGTTCCATGCAATTACTCCTTTACATGCTCCGTCTTTATCCATCACAAGATCTATCGCGAAATATTCGATTAAGAATTTAGCATCGTGTTTCAGTGATTGTTGATAAAGAGTATGGAGTATTGCGTGGCCTGTTCTGTCTGCAGCCGCGCATGTTCTTTGCGCCGTACCCTCACCATAATTAGTTGTCATACCCCCGAAAGGTCTTTGATATATCTCACCTGCGTCAGTTCTTGAAAAGGGAACTCCGTAGTGTTCAAGTTCGATTACCGCGGGAATAGCTTCCTTACACATATATTCAATAGCGTCTTGGTCACCAAGCCAGTCCGAACCTTTGATGGTGTCGTACATATGCCAACGCCAATCATCTTCACCCATATTACCAAGCGCTGCGCTCATTCCGCCTTGCGCTGCTACTGTATGACTTCGGGTAGGGAAGACTTTGGTTATACAGGCGGTCGACAAGCCTTGAGCTGCCATGCCAAAGGTAGCTCTAAGTCCTGCTCCTCCGGCACCTACCACTATTACATCGTACTCATGTTCTACTAACTGATATTCCGCGGGCATATTTTTTCTCGTTAACTTATGAAGAAAGAAATCTTTACAATAGCTATAACGCTTACCAGTGCTCCAAGGATCACTGCGGCTTTTATAAGGACCTTTGATACCGCCAGTATTGACGGATTGTGTATATAATCCTCAGCAATCACTTCTAAACCTAATTTTGCGTGGTAAAAAACAGCGCAGAAGAATAATATTAGGAGTACTGTTACTGGAGCAGAAGAGATCCACTGTATCACGTCGGAATAGTTACTATTGAGCTGCGATAGTATCGAGAAGACAAACCATAGTGATAAAGGAATTAGACTGATAGCGCTGAGTCGTTGCCACCACCAATGGTGTGTACCCGAGAGCTTAGAATTTGGACCAAATATTTTCATTGCTTGAGTTAACCTCCGCCCAGGTAGAGGACTATTCCCCACGTTGAAAAGCTTAACAATACGGTACCAGAAATTACTAGGTATCCGGTACGATACGCTGTTACGAGATCAAAGCCCCATCCCGTGTCCCATAAAAGATGTCTAATTCCGTTGAGGAGGTGATAGTAAAAGGCACATGTCCAGCCGAACATGATGGCTTTGGCAAACAAAGAGCTCAGTAGTACTTGGGCTTGGGTATACGCCTCCGCACCCAGCGCGGCTGCGACAAACCAGTATAGCATGATGATGGTACCGGCTAAGCTGAGCACCACTCCTGTGGCTCTGTGAGTAATGGACAGCACAGATGTTAGTTGAGGTCTATAGACCTGTAGATGTGGTGAAAGAGGGGTGTTTTCCATGCTCCGGTGGACCTTGTTTTCGGTATGTTAAATTAAGTTTTGTTGAAAGTATTCAGAAATCTATACAGCGTCCTTTCTTTTCCCAATCACCGTATCGCGTTGGTTCCGGACCTTTGGGGCCTCCGAATTCTTTGGGATGCTTTTCGTTTTTCTCAGCAGAGTTTTCGACTTTTTCTTCTTCAACTACGTCAGATTCCATATGAGGCCCTAGCTATTCGACATACATTTTAGAATTGGTGTCATTATTGTAACCTTCATCGCCGTATTTGTCATAATTTAAGTGCTAATTCGTTAGTGTTATTTAATTTAGACTTTCGATTATCGGGTCACCCCCAAAACTTTGTTCGCCAGGATATCCAAAGCTTGGTTATGGGCAGTAGTTCTAACCTACTTCGGCTATGGGTAATATTTTTAGTTGTGATCTCAAGGACTCGTCTATTGATGAGCGCTAGTGTAAAAAAAAAAGTTTGCTGTCTCCGTAGTGTCCTGGTGCATATTGACAAAGTAGATGACAAATCTAGGAGCACTGAGGTCACTGCATTTGTTAGTAGGGATATTGATTGAGGTTGCGATAAGAATGAGAGGAGCTGATTAGCCATTTCATTTAAACACGCGATCTTCAGCACCAGATCATGGTCACTCTCTTTATCTGCAGATAGTTGTGCGATATGTCGGAAAATAGGTTCATTCATGGACTGAATATCCTTAAGCCGCACGTGTTGCTCAATTGATGGCTGCTGACTAATTTGTGTCTGTACTTTTTCTACTAAAGCATGTAAGTCAACTCCAACCGTCTCGGGTGAGACGCCATACTTTCTAAGTTGTCGTAAAGCGGGATGTCTGGGTCTGTTGCTTCGGTATCTGTCCACCTCGTCCCACCACCAAGATAGTTTTATGTTCGCAACACTGCGATCAATTTTCTGCTGATTTATACCAGTTATAGCTCTACGAGCGACCTCTAAAGCGCACAGTGATTCTCGGATGTGTGTGGGATAATAGAGTGAGGCGTAGTAGAGATCGGTACCTACAATAGCGTCATCTAACAATTAAATCACTCCTCTAATGTTTGCAACACAGCAGTTTTGAGAACGGGCATGAGATCCATTGGATTCTGAATCATTGCTGACGCACCCCATTTTTCAGGGTTCTGCTTAGGATCTTTGTATCCGTATAATGCAATGATTGACTGCATGCTGGCGGCGTTTGCTGCGAGAATATCTCTCTTATCATCCCCAATGTAAACACAGTCTCTAGTCTCCCGATTAATCATACTGCAAGCTTTTAACAGTGGAGCAGGGTGAGGTTTAGGGTGTTGGGTTGTATCCCCGGACACAACGCAGGCGGCTCTGTTATACAGGTTTAATTTTTTAAGAAGTGGAACGGCAAACTCTGCTGGCTTATTAGTCACGACTCCCCAAATACGGCCGCTCGCCTCGATAGCATTAAGCACATTAGACATACCTTGGAAGAGACGTGCTGCACTGCCAAGTTCTTCTTTATAGCTCGTCAGAAAATCAACATGATAGGAATCTAGCTGATTGGGTCCTAATTTGTGGTCGTACGCTTTTTTTACTAATGCTCTGCCGCCTTTTGATATTAATGGCCGCACTGATTCAAGCAACATCAGGGGTAAATTATCTCTATAGAGTAACCTATTTATTGCTATTAAAAACTCCTCGGCTGTATCGACAAGGGTTCCGTCTAAATCGAACAGAATAGCGGATGGAAGTTTTTCAAGCATCGAGACACGGCTTCTGAAAACTTGCGACGTAATTTATTATTGGAGGCGTTCCAATCGCGGCGTGACGAGTAAAGGGGTTGTAATACATCCCACTCACATCTAGGGTTTCTAACCCAGTATTTCTGGCCAGCTTAGCCAATTCTGAGGGCTTTAGAAATTTTGTGTACTCGTGCGTACCTTTCGGGATCAGTCCTAACAAATACTCCGCCGCGAGCACGCCTAACGCATAGGAAATTAAGTTGCGATTAAGAGTGGACATAATTAATATCCCCCCCGGCGCTAATAATTTTGCGCAGTCTTCAACTAAAGCTGCGGGTTCGGGAACGTGTTCTATTAACTCCATGCAGGTGACTAAGTCAAAACTATTAGCATAAGTTTTAACAAGATTCGAGGATAAGTCTACCTTATACTCGATATCTAAGTTATGTTCCGAAGCATAAAGTTTCGCAACCTCTATTAGTTTTGGAGCGGCATCTATAGCAGTGACATGACTGCCTTCTCGTGCTAGCTCTGAGCTGAGGATACCACCTCCACAGCCAATATCGCATGCTGATGCGCTCTTCAACTCCAAATGGCGCTTTATATACTCTAACCTACACGGGTTAATGTCATGAAGTGTTTTTAGAGGTCCATTTTTATCCCACCAATCGAGTGATTTGGAATTGAACTTTTCTTTTTCACGTTCGTCTACATTTGCCATAGGTGATTCTGCGTCTTGTTTGAGGAAATAAGTTTATTTCACCACGTAATACGTTTCGATTGTCGCAAGTGATTAATTTCAAATAGAATTATATTATGTATTATGCACTTTAATTGCGGTGCAGGTGAATATGTCAGGGCGATCGGCTAAAATAATTGAAATTCTTGAGAAGTAAGAAGTAAATTTAATGTCTGTGAAAACACTGTATGACAAGCTTTGGGAAGATCATCTGATTCACGAATCCGATGACGGTTCATGTCTAATGTATATCGATAGACATATCGCTCATGAAGTTACGACTCCGCAGGCTTTTGAAGGTTTGGAGATGGCAGGCAGAGCGTTGTGGAGGACTTTGGCAACGAAAGCAGTCTCCGATCATAACGTTCCCACAAAGGATATTACCAACATCACTGATCCGATCGCTAAATTGCAATTAGATACGCTTACCGAAAATTGCTCGCGCTATGGGATCACTCACCATGGTTTAGGAGATCCCCGTCAGGGTATTGTTCATGTAACGGGGCCCGAGCAAGGATGGAGCTTGCCTGGGATGACTATCGTATGTGGTGACTCTCATACCGCTACCAACGGGGCTCTTGCATCGTTAGCTTTTGGTATAGGTACGTCGGAAATTGAGCATGTCTTGGCTACTCAATGCTTAGTACAGCGAAAGGCAAAAAATATGCGTATACGCATAGAAGGATCGCTGGGAGTCGGCGTGTCTGCCAAAGATCTTATCCTACACGTGATAGGAGTGATCGGGACTGCGGGCGGCACAGGTTATACTATCGAATATGCCGGCTCGGCAATTCAAAACCTGACGATGGAAGGTCGTATGACCGTCTGTAATATGTCTATAGAAGCGGGTGCTAGAGCTGGTCTGGTTTCTTTTGACACAGTCACTCGAGACTATGTAAAAGGAAAGCCTTATGCCCCGGCTGGAGACTTATGGGAAGTAGCATTATCCGCATGGTCTAATTTAGTCTCGGACGATGGAGCGTTTTTTGATAAAGAAATTGAGATAGCGGCTGAAGATATTTTGCCGCAGGTTTCATGGGGAACCTCGCCGGAAATGGTGCTGCCCGTTGATGGGGTTATTCCGCACCCGGAAAATGAAAAGGATGAGATGAAAAGGATAGGCATGAGTAATGCGCTCAAGTACATGGATCTCAATCCTGGACTCGCTATTACGGACATTACTGTTGATAAGGTTTTTATTGGATCCTGTACCAATAGCCGCATCGAGGACTTAAGAAGTGCGGCATCGGTCGTTAAAGGTCGAAGACTCTCAGCTACTGTGAAGGCTGCTCTCGTAGTTCCAGGCTCAGGTCTTGTTAAAGCCCAGGCTGAATCTGAGGGGTTGGATCAGGTTTTTTTGGATGCGGGATTTGAATGGAGAGAACCAGGGTGCTCTATGTGTCTGGGCATGAATGCCGATCAGCTTGAAGAGGGTGAGCGGTGCGCGAGTACTTCAAATAGAAATTTTGAAGGTAGACAAGGCAGAGGTGGCCGAACGCACTTAGTTAGCCCAGCAATGGCTGCGGCTGCGGGTATCGCAGGACATTTTGTGGATATAAGGGACTTCTAGGTCATGGAAAAGTTCACCAAGTTGAAAAGTATTGTGGTTCCGATTGATAGACCAAATGTCGATACAGATGCTCTTATACCTAAACAGTTCTTAAAGTCGATTAAAAGAACTGGTTTTGGACCAAACTTGTTTGATGAGTGGCGGTATTTAGATCATGGTTCCCCAGATCAAGACAATACGCTGCGCCCATTAAATCCTGATTTTGCTTTAAACCAAGAGAGGTACCAGAACGCAGGAATTTTATTGGCTCGAGAAAATTTTGGCTGCGGCTCCTCACGTGAGCATGCGCCTTGGGCTCTTTTTGATTATGGTATTAAAGCCCTGCTGGCACCGAGCTTTGCCGACATATTTTTCAGTAATTCCTGTAAAAACGGGCTGCTACCAATAGCACTGCCCGCAGATATTATTGATCAATTATTTACTGAAGTTACGGAATGCCCAGGTTATGAGTTAAACATAGATCTGGAGCAACTTACTGTAGGAACACCCAGCGGCCAAGTGATCTCGTTTGATTTTGATGCAGGATTACGTGACCGATTGTTGAAGGGGATGGACGACATCAGCGTTTCTTTAGAGCACGCTGATTTAATTAAGAATCATGAAGAAGAAAAGCGAAAAATTGCTCCGTGGCTCTTCAACTAGTTTTGTTTGTCTGAAATTTATCACAGACTACCCATATCATCTGCTAAAGCTCGCAACTTAAACTTTTGGATTTTACCAGTTGAGGTCTTTGGCAGTTCCATAAAGATTACAGTTTTCGGAGCTTTGAATTTTGCGATATTATCTCGGCAATACGCAATTACTTCTTCTTCTGTAACTGATTTTTCATGACTTTTCAGGAACACAAAGGCGCAAGGGGTTTCGCCCCACTTGTCGTCTGGGCGGGCAACTACTGCTGCTTCAAGTATGCTCGGATGCTTGTAGAGCGTTTCTTCGACTTCTATCGACGAAATATTTTCTCCGCCAGAAATTATGATGTCTTTAGACCTATCCTTGATCTGCAGGTAACCATCTGGGTGCATGACCGCTAAATCGCCAGAATGGAAATAGCCACCAGCGAGTGCTTCTTCCGTAGCGGCTTTATTTTTTAGGTAGCCACGCATAACTACGTTGCCCTTAAACATGATCTCTCCAATTGTCTCGCCATCACGTGGTACTGGAGTCATTGTGTCTGGATCCATGACATCTAAGTCTTCGAGCACGGCGTATCGAACACCTTGCCGTATAAGAGTTTCAGCATACTCGTCTGAATTAAGGTCTTTCCAATACTTTTGAGGCGCATTGAACACGGCGGGACCATAGGTTTCAGTTAATCCGTAAGTGTGCGTTATGTGAAAGCCAGCTGCCTCTGTCGCTTTGAGCACTGCCGCTGGAGGTGCCGCACCAGCGGTCATGACTTCGACTGTATGCGGAAGTTCCTTTTTCTCTGAGGGATCGGCATTCGCTAAGAAGTTTAATACTATAGGTGCACCGCAAAAGTGGGTCACTTTGTGTTCACTTATAGCATCATAAATATTCTTTGCTGCGATTCTTCTTAAACAAACGTTGGTACCGGCCATCGCGGCAATTGTCCAAGGAAATGTCCAGCCGCAGCAGTGGAACATCGGAAGAGTCCATAGGTATACTGGATGATGAGTCATATTCCATGACATTGCGCAGCCAATAGCGTTTAAATAGGCACCCCGGTGATGGTAAACAACACCTTTCGGATTGCCGGTGGTTCCAGATGTATAGCATAAGGCCATTGCTTGCCACTCATCATCTGGCAGAGTCCACGGTGAATCGGCATCACCAGTCTCTATAAACTCCTCATACTCAATCTCACCAAGTCGATCATCAGAAGGCGATACTTCATCAGAAATATCTATTACAAGTGGATTACTAGAACATTTTTTAAGGGCATCCTTTACGACAGAAGAGAACTCAGTATCTGTAATCAAGATCTTCGCCTCACCATGGTCGAGTATAAAAGCGATAGCGTCACTGTCTAGTCGAATATTAATAGGGTTAATGATTGCACCGGCCGCCGGCACTCCAAAAAGGCATTCGTAGAAGGCAGGAATATTTGTTGCTAAGACGGCGACAGCGTCTCCTTTTTTGATTCCTTTTTTTGTCAGTGCCGAGCATAGTTTTTTACACCGTGTGAATGTTTCGCTCCAAGTATACTTCAGAGCGCCATGAACGACGGCTTCAGTTTCAGGGTATATGGCGGCGGCACGTTCGATCCAAGTCAATGGCGTCAGTGGGACGTGGTTAGCGGGAGTTTGATCAAGATTTATTTCGTATGGGTTAGTATGTTCTTCTGTCATTTTCCTTGTCCCTAGGCGTCTTCCCATTTTGGTTGTCGTTTCTCTGAAAACGCGTTAAGTCCTTCTTGCCCATCTAGCGCGAGTAGGTTGCACACGAGATCAGCAGATGTTTGCGCGTACGCTTCAGTGAGAGGCTTGCCAGACTGTTCGTTGAATGACCTCTTACCCAACCTTACTGCAAACTGCGATTTTTCCGCTATTTTTTGGGCGAGCAGTCTTGTCTCCTCGGCTACATTCTTATCGGGTGTTACTTTGTTTATTAAGCCAATTTTTTCCGCTTTTTCTGAAGAGATGAAGTCGCCAGTAAGCAGCATTTCCATAGCAACTTTTTTAGGGACTACCCGGCTCACTGCGACCGAGGGAGTGGCGCAATAAAGACCGTTTACTATGCCGTTAGTTGCAAAAATTGAGGATTCTCCTGCCACCGCAAGATCGCAAGTTGCGACTAACTGACAACCTGCTGCCGTCGCAATACCTTGAACCTGCGCTATCACGGGTTGAGGGAGGGTTACGATTTTTTGCATCATTGAGGAACATAGTCCTAGCAGGTCGGTAAAGTAGGCTTCATTGTTGTTTTTAAGCATATCTTTTAGATCATGCCCAGTAGAAAATGCTTTTCCATTAGATGCGATTATCAAGACTTTTATTTCTTTATCATGAGCGATCTCATCGAGTTTACTCATCAAGTCTAAAATAACCTGTTCAGTGAGGGTATTGTACTGATTGGGACGGTTCAAAGTTATGGTTGCAATACCGCTTTCGATTTTGTAAGTCGTGCCAGTCATTTCCGTGGTGTAGTCTTCCTGATCTCTCATCATCGCACCTCCAAACATTTCGTTCTGCTCGTATTGTCAGGAAAAGTTAAAATAGGTGCAAGTAGTACTTATAATATTTGTGCAGACGATTTAATTCCTGCCTTGGATTGATTGATGATTCTCGCAAGCGGACTATATTATTTTTCGCGTCGCTTACCAAAAAGACTATACTACACGCATGCTAAATAAATTATTTGCCAAACTTAACATCACTTCAATGCATCAATTCATTCTGGTTAATATCGTCTTCGCAATAACAGGCACCTTATCAGTGCTTCTTGCTGGGCCCATAATGGAACTTTTAGGGATTGGCTCCAGTAGTTGCGGTGAAATAGTTTACTGGGTGGTAAGAATCTTTTTAATCTTCTTCTTTTATCAATGTCTTCTAGTTATAGTCTCTATACCGTTTGGGCAATTCGCTTATTTTAGGGATGTGCAAAAAAAGATGCTGGCTAGATGTGGCATGCGATTTTAGCGACTATTAAGCGGAAAGTTATCAGTGAGTGAAAGTCTTTTGACCCCTTCAATGGTTGAGCCGATATGCCTCGAAAAAATACGGAATTAATAGAAGGCGACTGTTTGGAAGTCTTGGATGCGTTGTACAAGAAACGGGGCGCGATCGTCGATCTAGTTTTTTGTGATCCGCCTTATCACTTATCGAATGATGGCGTAACTTGTCAAAATGGAAAAATGGCAGTGGTCAATAAAGGTGAATGGGATCGCTCCGCTGGTTTCGAAAGTAATGTTGAATTTAATCGCGCTTGGATTAAAAAATGTCAGAGGCTGTTGAAGCCAAATGGATCGATGATGGTGTCAGGCACGTTACATTCAATTTATAGTATCGGGTTCGCGATGCAAGAGCTCGGGATGAAACTGATCAACAATATAACGTGGCAAAAACCTAATCCGCCGCCGAACCTTTCTTGCCGGTACTTAACTCACAGTACTGAAACAATTATTTGGGCGGCTAAAAATGAAAATAGTAAACATAAGTTTAACTACCAACTCATGAAAGAAATCAATGATGGTAAACAAATGAAGGATGTTTGGACAATGACTTCGCCCAGTAGACGTGAGAAGGTCCATGGCAAACATCCTACCCAGAAGCCTCTTTCACTGATGGGGCGTTTGATTCTTGTGTGCACAGAAGAGGGTGACGTTGTTTTGGATGCATTTAATGGGAGTGGTACAACTGGAGTTGCCGCCATTGAGACAAAGAGGAAATACATTGGGATAGAGTCTGAATCTAGTTATGTGGCACTCAGTAAGAAGCGCTTTGAAGCGTCAAAAAGAAAGGCTGGTATCAAATGAAACGTTTGATCGTATATCCGCTAGCATTCGCGCTAGCCTTTGGGTTTTACTTTCTATCAAGGGACGAGATGGTTGATATTGAAACCAGCGAGTTGAGAAAAGTCACCATGAAGGATGGTGTGGCCTATGACTGGCGAACAGACGAACCGCTGCATGGGCGGCTAATTGAGCGAAATTTAAACGGCGAAATCATCGCAAAAGTAACTTACTCCGATGGACGGCTTAGTGGCTTGACTGAGTATTTCTATGACAACGGCAAGCGGAAAGCTGAGATTCTGTATCAAAATGGCAGAGAGCATGGAAATTGGAAATATTTTGATCGAGATGGCGTATTAGTTAAAAAAGTTTATTATCAAGACGGTCAAATGGTAGATCAATAAGTTTTCGCGTTTATTTAGTGCTCCCTCAGGTAGACCGTAATTCCTCATCAAGATAAGCTATGATGTCATTTGATTCGTAGAGCCACGTTACTTTAGAGTTCTTCTGCTCAATGCGAAGACAGGGAACTTTATGCCTACCCCCTTCTTCAATTAGAGTTTGCTTATGTCCCAAATTATTCTTAGCGTCTCGTAGTTCAATATTGATTGCTCTGTGGTGCAAGTGGCGTCGAACTTTTACGCAAAACGGACACCCATTGAAGTGGTAAAGGCTTAATTGCCTGCTGATTGCGTCAATTTTTTCTTGGGCAGCGATGTCTCGTTTTACGGGCGTGGAGCGCGTGATTAAATCGAGCGAGATAATTATTTTCCCTAATATCCATCGTACGAGTTTCATAAAATACCTTTCTTATTCTTTAGTCAAATCCACTATAATGAACAACATTTTCAAGTTCTTCTCTTACACTTACCAGCGTATTCTCGACCGCAGAGGTGTCTTCGTACCCAAGTGCCATTCCAGAGACTAGCATTTGGGTACTGGGTATATTGAGGTGTTTAAAGATTGGTTCCTGAAAAGTAATCCACGCAGCTTGGGGACATGTGTGCAAGCCTTCACCTCTGGCTGCTAACATGACCGTTTGCATGTAAAGCCCTACATCGGACCAACTTCCTTTTCCTAGATACGCATCGGTCGTGAAGAAAATTCCTACTGGCGCATCGAAAAAACAGTAATTTCTTCGTGCTTGTATTGCTGTTCGTTTTCGATCTCCTTTTTTAATACCCACTAAGCCATATAAATCCCAACCAATTTGCCGTCGTCGTGAGGTATGTAATTCGTTCCATTTTTCGGGGTAGTAGTCGTATTCGGCATAGCTACGCGCTTGCCCAGAATCAAACAATTCACACACATCTTTCACGATTGAGTCGCGTACTTTCCCCGTACAAACATAAGCATGCCACGGCTGCGTATTTGTTCCACTTGGTGAGCGTTGAGAAATTGACAGTACTTTTTCTATTTTTTCCTTACTAACGGTTTGTTTGGTAAACGCTCTGATCGACCGACGAGATCGGATAGCTTCTTCGACATCCATAACGATCTAAATCCTTTATCTGGGCTAAATTGAATAACAAGTATGATACCAGTACGAGCCCCACGAATGAAGACGCCTGTTAGCTCGCGCACGACAAATATCGACAAATATGACTGTGAACCTCACGTGAATTCGACTGGCAGTTTACTCAGTACTCTAAAAAACGAATTTGACCATTCCATTTCGGCTTCAAGAAGTTTGATGTTTGGTGCACGTGTGAGGAATTCTCTGATTGCCGTTTTTCCTTCCATTCGCGCGAACTGATTTCCAAGACAATAGTGTGATCCTCCGCCAAATGAAAGATGGCCGCGATCAGACCGAGTGATATCAAACCTGTCTGGATCTGGAAAGCGCTCGGGATCTCTGTTTCCGGCACCCAACATTAGCCAGAGAACAGAGTTTTTCATCAGCTGTTTGTTCCCGATATTTAATGGCTTTTCTAGCACCCTCCAATTGAAAAGAATAGGCGTGTCGTATCGAAGACATTCATCTACCGCGTTATCAATAAGGTCCGGCTTACTATTGAGTAGAGCAATTTGTGATGGATTTTTAATAAACGCTAAAAGGCCATTTCCAATCAGGCCTGTAGTTGTTTCATATGCGGCTACTAATAGCCCTATAGCCTGCACAACAAGCTCGCCTTCTCTCAGACGATCGCCCGCATCTTCCGCTCTGATGAGCTCGGAAATCAAATCATTTTTCATAGATGCGCGTCTAGCTTTAACTAGATCTTCGAAGTAGTTTGCAAGCTCTGCACCAGCTTGTCGGACTTTCAGTTGTTCAGATTCAGGGAGAAATTTGGCCCAAAAAGCTTTAGTCCTCTCTCCGGCCCATTTTTGGAAAATAAGACGGTCACTATCAGGTATCCCCATAATGCGGCATATCATTCTACTTGGGAGATCGACCTCCAGATCGTCACAAATATCCATCCCGCCATCTGCCAGCCCCTTTGCGATAGCGTCACCAACAGCCTCGTCAATAGCTGTTTGCATCATTTTGATCGCGTTGCCAGTGAACGCCTTTATCACTAATCGGCGTAACCGTAAGTGTTCATTACCGTCCATGTTTAACATGAAGTTATGGAAGTCACCTTTAGTGTCTAACGGATCGAAGCTGGGAGAACTGCCATCAGCTAGTGTCATTGACACAGAGGAACTTTTTAGAACATTCGTAATATCTGCGTAACGGGTTAGTCTCCATACTCCGAGAGGTGTTTGGTTAATGGGGTCGGTTTCGCGGAGTTTCTTCAGGCCTGGGTAGGGGTTGTTTCGAAAAGATAAGGATAAAGGATTAGAGCCTCCCCAATCATCATCTGATAAATTACCGAGTTGGTCTAATAAATTCCCCGTCATTCTTTGTGCCTCTCATGTTACTGTGTCTAACACCCGCAACAGTTTTTATGCGGATTTTTAATACTAATGTATTCGGTGAAGCGTCGTTAGTAATTAAAGTAGTTATTTTTATTTTTTTTCAGGGTAATATGCAAAACATGAGTACAGCTCGAGTAAAATCCTTACCCAGTTCAACGATCCAAGAGTTACTTAGGGGTCTGAAAAAGCCGGTTCGTCTAGCGTCACAATCGCCGAACGGGTTTCCGCTCATTTCGACTCTATGGTTTTTATATCACGACGATTATTTTTGGTGTATCACTCAGGAAAGTACTTTACTTTGCAGAAATCTCGCGGCTAACCGAAAGTGTGCTTTTGAGATTGCTTTAGGCGGGGACGCCAAATATAAAGTGATAAGAGGGCAAGGGAATGCAGTACTCGACTTGTCCGATGGTGAAAGGGTGACCAATTTGATGATTGCTCGTTATATTTCCGATCCTGAGGGCCCGATAGCCCGTCAGCTTCGTGCCCAGATACCAACTGAATACGCTATTCGAATAGCTCCCATTTGGGTGAGGGGACAGGGGTGGCGCAGTCAATAGGTACTTATGCAACTAGATTTTAGTTTGACTAAATGCCTTAATTCCGACCGCTTTTCTTATATCCTGCAAAAGTGGTCCGGACACAGCGCGCGCTTTACCAGCACCTTCCTGTAACGTGTTTTCTACGAATCCTCTATCGAGAGTAAGTTTTTGATATTCGTCACGATATGGTGTCAGCACTTCGTTAAGTAATGAAAATAGTGTTTCCTTCGCCTTACCCCAAGCAATTCCATTTTCATAACTTTGACGAAAATCAGCCACTTCACTCTCTGTTGCAAAAGCTTTAAAGATTTTAAAAACTGAACAAGTTGACGGATCTTTTGGATCGCCAGGCTCTAACGAGTTTGTCTTGATTTTCATCACAGCTTTTCGAAGTTTCTTGTCTTCAGCAAATATTGGAATAGTGTTGCGATAGCTTTTGCTCATTTTTTGACCGTCGATTCCAGGCAATACTCCAGTTACTTCGTCGATTTGAGGTTCAGGTATAGTAAAGAGCTCCCCATAGTGATGATTAAAACGCATCGCTATGTCTCGTGTCATTTCGATGTGCTGCTTTTGATCCTGTCCCACAGGTACCACATTTGCTTTGAACATTAATATATCTGCAGCCATGAGCACGGGATAATTATACAAGCCCATCGTGATGCCTTTATCTGGATCCTTCGATCCAGCTAGTTCATTATCTGTTACTGCCGCTTTGTAGGCATGCGCTCTATTCAGCAGTCCTTTCGCGGCGAGACAACTGAGGATCCAGTTGAGTTCGAAAATGTCAGGAATGTCAGACTGTCGGTAAAAAGTGACGTTTGTGGGGTCCAGTCCGCAGGCCAACCAGCAGGCAGCAATTTCAAAACTCGATTCATGGGTCAAGGAGGGATCTAGATTCTTGATCAGAGAATGATAATCGGCTAGGAATAAGAAACTGGATACGCCCGCTTTTCGGCTCGCCGAGATGGCCGGGAGTACCGCTCCGGCCAGATTACCAAGATGAGGTATTCCACTTGTGGTAATTCCGGTTAGGACTCTTCCGATTTTGGTTTCAGTAGGATTGTTCATAGTAGGAAGATTTTAAACGAAAACCCCAGCTCCGCGCACTAACTCATTTTATGCGTCGCGCTCGACCAGTTACCAATAGTTTTTCATTTTTAATTGGCTAGTTTTTGAGCCCACATGGCACGCACATCATCAAGTTTGATAGTCGCTATTATTTCCTCTTCTTCTATGACGTTGAGGAGTTCTTGTCGACCATCCCCCCTAAGACTATAGAAAACTACTGCGCCATCAGGACCACCTCCTTCGCTGTGGGTATCGTCCTTTTTCCCCCTGTAGTATTGTCCAGCCTGTCGAATTTCTTTGATTGCTCCGTCGGTTTCGTAAATTCTTAGTTCTCCGGAGACGATGAGCATGTTAGTTTGTGCAATATGAGTATGGACAGTTATCTTTTTGTCGGCTTGAAATTTAAATATTAGGTCGATAATTTGCCGTTCTTCATCGAAATCGTAAAGTGAGAATTCCGCGTTTTGGACATAAGGGAATGGTCCCCAGTCAATTCTGCTGTCATCGAATAGAAAATTACTTGCGCTTTTTACATTGGATGCGACCATTTCATAGCTCCCTTTTTTCTGGTTAAGCCCTTGGCGGTTTTAACTTAGTACTACAACTGTAGCAAAGTGTATTTAGAATAACATAGTAAATTGCTTAGCATTTAGCGACAAGCTATCTGCATTCAGTACTGGTCTAATCGGTACTGAATAAAATAAAAATTGATAATGCGTTGCAGTACCGCAATGCAATATAATGACTACAGATCAAAATAGTGCGCTAATTTTATGAATGTAGTTACTCGTTTCCCTCCTAGCCCTACCGGCGACTTACACATTGGGAGTGCTCGTACAGCACTTTACAACTGGCTGTTTGCACGGAAACACAATGGTGAACTTGTATTCCGACTGGAGGATACCGACCGAGAAAGGTCAACTCAGGAAGCTGTTGATGTCATCGTGGAAGGAATGCGTTGGTTGGGTCTGGATTATGATAGTGGTCCTTTCTACCAGACTGATAGATTTGACCGATACAAAGAGGTTGTTGATCAACTGCTCGACTCGGGATGTGCTTACAGATGTTACTGCGATCGCGAAAGGTTGGATAAACTTCGGGAGGAACAAATCGCGGCGAAAATAAAGCCACGCTACGATGGTTACTGCCGTGATAGGTATAGCGATGTCCAAGATGGAAGTTATGTGGTCCGGTTCCGTACACCACTTGACGGAATTATAACTATAGATGACGAAGTGCATGGCGTAGTGAAGATTGATAATTCTGAACTCGATGATTTAATCATTATGCGTTCTGACGGAGTGCCTACTTATCACTTGACAGTTGTGGTAGATGATTTCGATATGAATGTTACTCACATCATAAGAGGAGATGACCATTTAAATAATACCGCTAGACAGTTACACATTATTGACGCTTTAGGGGCGCCGCGTCCGACTTACGCACACATACCTATGATAAATGGCGCAGATGGTAAGCGCCTTTCGAAGCGTGAGGGTGCGATAAGTGTTCTGAGTTATCGAGATGAGGGTATCTTACCGCATGCATTGTTGAATTACTTAGTGAGACTTGGATGGTCTCAGGGAGATGATGAAATTTTTTCGATCAATCAGATGATTGAACAGTTTAATTTAGGCGGTATAAATAGATCAGCGTCTGCTTTTGATCAGGAGAAACTGCTATGGTTCAACCAGCATTATATACATGAGACTCCGCTTGAAGAATTAGCCGAATATGCACGACCTTACTTCGCGAAGGCTGGTTTACACATAGAAGATAACGAGAAATTTATGCTAGTAGTCGATGCGCAAAGGACTCGTGTAAAGACCTTAGTGGAAATGGTTGAAAAAAGTACTCCATTCTATGGACCATTTTTAGGCCATGAGGAGAGTGCGGCAAAAAAACATTTGCGAGGTGCTGTCCAGGAACCCTTGGAAGCCATACGAGCGCTATTGTTAGATGAAAACTCTTGGACGCCGACTGAATTGCATGCTTTAGTGGAAACAGTTGCAAGTAAGTATGACATGAAGCTAGGTAAAGTTGCTCAACCACTGCGTGTTGCTGTTACAGGTATCGCTGCATCGCCAGGTATTGACGTAACTCTATTTCTAATCGGGCGCGAGGAATGTGTAAAGCGACTCGATTTAGCACTCGCTTATATCAGAAACAGAGTACAGTCAGCTTGACAGTTAGAGTGCTGTGCCGTAATCTGCGCCAGCTTAAGACGTATTAGACAACTACCGGAATGCTTGCTTCTGTTCGTGATAGGCGTGAATCAGGGGCCATAGCTCAGCTGGGAGAGCGCTGCAATGGCATTGCAGAGGTCGGCGGTTCGATCCCGCCTGGCTCCACCAAATTAGTCCCCATCGTCTAGAGGCCTAGGACACTGCCCTTTCACGGCGGCAACAGGGGTTCGAATCCCCTTGGGGACGCCAATTAAACTTACACTGACCGCCCTTTAAAGGGGGCGGAAGGTGTTTGACTGGTTGGTGGGTAACTTAGGTGGATATGCTTTTTTAATTGGCTTTGTTCGCTTGCAAGGCTAGAGAGTAGCTCGCTCTAGCGGTAATTTGTTCACGGTACGCTTTAAAAACACTCGGATAGTCGCAACCGACGTGATCAGCCCAGTCCAAAGTGCTGACCATCATGATATCTGCTCCGGTGAAGGTCGTTCCCACAAGACACGGTCGACCGTCTTTTATCTTTTCTGAAGCTGCTAAGATCATCCGCGAAAAATAGTCGCGTGCCGCAACGCAAGCGGTATCTGCGCGACCATAGATGTCGGGTAGCCCTTCATGGCGTCGCAACACATATAGCGAAGTCGCGTCTAGCTCCGTTGAAATGAATGACATCCATTCATGATACTCGGCTATAGACTGGATATCTGTCGGCATGAGTCTCCCTTCAGTACAATCATATCTAGTAGCCAAGTAGCTAATTATTCCCGAGCTCTCACTAACCCTGATATCCCCATCAACCAACGTAGGTATTTTGCCGGTTGTGTTTAATTTTCTGTACTCAGCGCCCTTTGTGGGCGCGGTTCTAGTTTGCAATGCTCGTGTTTCGTAAGGAAGACCGAGTTCAAGAAGAGCCCAGTGAACTCGGAATGTTCGCGGTGTTCCTACCCCCCAAAGGATCCGATTATGGACATGCTGCATATGCTACCATTCCTTTATTGCTTTCCGGTTGATTTTCTTTATGGTCTGCTTCGGACTTACTAGTGAATGGTATCATCTCAAAAATGGGAATAATTGATGGTGGCGATTTGAACATGAAGTTCTCCTTCGCAAAGAGATTAATTTTTGCTAATCTTTCGAATCATTGTTTGATCAAATGAGTTAATTTCACCGTATCTCATGCTTAGTTCAAAAGTATGGTTTTTTTGCCGAGCGCTGCGCAAGATTTAGTTCGTGCGGGTGATTTTTCTTTTGATAGATATTGTTTTTGGTGAGGAGAAATAGATGTCGAAATTGCAGGATTTTGGAATTGCCTTTGATGAAAAATCTTTGGGGTTTAATCCTGAAGAGCTTCGTGAAAAGTATAAGACCGAGCGCGACAAACGAATCAGGCAGGACGGTAACAGTCAGTACACGGAGACGGCTGGAGATTTCTCTAAGTATGTGGATGACCCTTATGCGGATAAAGAATTTAATCGAGCTCCTCTGACTGATCATTCTGATGTAGTGATTATTGGGGGTGGTTTTGGCGGACTAGTTTCTGGGGCGCGTTTTCGACAGATTGGTACTGAGAAAGTTCGTATCAT